>Ga0247741_1000087_pt1 | contig 69807 bp, 65 predicted proteins | sample UWRJL213509R2_FD_180945 | JGI IMG/M metagenome (GOLD analysis project Ga0247741, IMG submission 180945) | Plant litter microbial communities from Arlington Agricultural Research Station in Wisconsin, United States - UWRJ-L213-509R-2 | ecosystem: Environmental > Terrestrial > Plant litter >... | reverse complement strand
GACCAGCGCCTCGACCTGCAGACCGTGCGCATCGTGCGCGCCATCGCCGACACGGGCAGCATCACGTCGGCGGCGAAGTCGCTCGGCTACAGCCAGCCCGCCATCAGCCAGCACCTGCAGCGCGCCGAGTCCCGCCTCGAGCTCCCGCTCGTCACCCGGGTGGGCCGCTCGGTGCGCCTCACCGAGGCGGGCGCGCTGCTGGCCAGGCACGCGATCGCCATCACCTCAGCGATCGACGCCGCGGAGGGCGACCTCGCCGACCTCGCCGGCCTGCGCACCGGGACGGTGCGGCTCGCAGCCTTCCCCACAGCGTCGTCGACGATCGTGCCTCGACTGCTCGCCGCGCTCGCTGCGACGCAGCCCGGCATCCGCGTCACCTATATCGAGACCGAGCCTCCCGAGGCGATCCAGATGCTGCGCGAGGGCGCCGTCGACCTCGCCATCACCTTCAGCTACCCGGGCGACCGCTCGGACGTCTACCGCGACTCCGCCTCAGGGCTGGGCAGCGAGCCGCTGTTCACCGAGGAGACGGTCGTGGTGATCCCCGCCACCCACCCGCTCGCCGATTCCGAGGTCGTCGACGTGGCGCGCCTCGCCGGTGAGCGCTGGATCGCCGGGTGCCCGCGCTGCCGCGGCCACCTGCTCGCGGTCTGCGAGGTCGCCGGCTTCGAGCCGTCGATCGGCTTCGAGACCGACAACGCGAGCGCCGTGCTCGGCATGGTCGCGAGCGGACTCGGCGTGGCCCTGCTCCCCCGGCTCGCCCTCGCGACGGCGACGCCGCCGGCCGGGGCGGTCATCCGCCCGCACTCTCCGCGGAGCGCCCGCAGCATCCAGCTGCTCTCCGGCGCGGGAGCCGGACGCGTCGCGAGCCTCGCGGCGACCAGCTCCGTGCTGCGCTCGCTCGACGGCTCGGACTGGGGCCTCGTGCCCGCCCCGCGCGGCTGACCCTGCCCCGTTCCGGACTCGGCCCAGCCCCGGGCTCGACCTCGAGCTCGACCTCGACCTCGGTGCCCCCCTTCGGAAATTCAGGACTTCCGACGCGCGAGGGTGCCGCCGACCGGCGCGTCGCGCATCCGCCCGGCCTTTTGTCCTGAATTTCCGAAGGGAGAAGCCGGGGTCGTCGCGGGTCGTCGCGGGGCGTCGCGGGTCGTCGGCCCGGCTACTGCCGGCGCGCGCGCGCCGCGATCGCGTGGGCGTGCTCGATGATGCGCACCACCTCGAGGCTGTCCCGGGGGTCGACGGGAGACGGCGCGCCGTCGCGGATGCTCGCCGCCACCCCCGCGTAGAAGGCCGGGTAGTCGCCGCGCTCGGTGGGCACGGGCAGCACGCCCTGGTCGGAGCCGTCGATCCCGGCCACGCCCCACTCGGACTCGGGGGTCACGCCGTAGCCCTCGGAGCCCGGCCAGCGGTACTCCTTGAGCATCGCCTCCTGGTTGTCGAGGCCGTGCACCACGTACCCGCCCGCGTCGCCGAGCACGCGGAAACGCGGCCCGCTCTGCGCGGCCGCCTTGCTCATGGTGAGGTGCGAGCGCACCCCCGAGGTATGCAGCAGCGAGATGAAGGCGTCGTCCTCGCTCAGGCCGCCGCGCACTCCGGTGAGCTCGGCCTGCTCCACGGTGGCGGGGCCGAAGAGGTGCAGCGCCTGGTCGATGAGGTGGCTGCCGAGGTCGAAGGTGATGCCGGCCCCCTGCTCGATGGTCGTCATCTCCTGCCACATCCCGGGCTTCGGGCTCCCCCAGCGCTCGAAGGTGGACTCGAAGCGGAACACCGCGCCCAGCGCGCCCTCGCGCAGCAGCTTCGCCACGGTGAGGAAGTCGCCGTCCCAACGGCGGTTCTGGAAGACCGCGAGGAGGCGCCCGGTCTCCTCCGCCTTCGCGATGAGCTTCTTCGCGTCGGCGAGGCTGGGGGCGAAGGGCTTGTCGATCACGAGGGCCGCTCCGGCCTCGAGCGCCGCGATCCCCTGCTCGAGGTGCACGTGCGCGGGCGAGGCGAGGATGACCAGGTCGAGGTCGCCCGCGCGCGCGAGCAGGGCGTCCGGGCTGTCGACGATCTCGGCGCCGGGATGCTTCTCCCGCGCCTGCGCCTGCCGCCCGGGGTCGCCGGTGGCGATCAGGTCGAGCGAGAACGCGGGGTTCGTGGCGACGAAGGGTGCGTGGAAGACGCGGCCGGAGAGGCCGTACCCGATGATTCCGGTGCGGATGGCTGAGGACATTTTGCCAGCCTAGCGCCGTCGACAGCGGCCGAGCGGGCAGACTGGGCGGATGCTGTCCGCGCGCGACCCCGTCACCGCGCTGCCCGCGCGCGTGCTGGTCGCCGGCGTCTCCGGCGTGGGCAAGTCGACGCTGGCCGCCCGGCTCGCGCGGGAGCTCCGCCTGCCGTACACCGAGATCGACGCGCTCTACCACGGCCCCCGCTGGACGCCGCGCGACCAGTTCCCAGCGGATGTCGCGAGCCTGGTGTCGGGCGAGGCCTGGGTCACCGAGTGGCAGTACCACGCCGCGCGCCCGGTGCTGGCGGCGCGCGCGCAGCTGCTCGTCTGGCTCGACCTGCCGTTCCGGGTGACGCTGTGGCGGGTGGTGGCACGCACCGTGCGCCGGTCCCGCTCGAAGCAGCCGCTGTGGAACGGCAACGTGGAGCCGGGCCTGTGGCACGCGGTGAGCGATCCGGAAGGGATCATCCGCTGGTCCGTCGCGACGCGCGGCAAGTACCGCCTGCTGATCCCGGAGGTCGAGGCGGCGAACCCGGGACTGGTGGTGGTGCGGCTGCGCAGCCGCGCCGAGGTGGAGCGCTGGGTGCGCTCGCTCAGCCGGGCTGCCGGCCCTCGGCCCAGTGCGGGCGGATGAAGCCGCTCTCGTAGCCGAACATCGCGGCCTGCACCCGGCTGCGCGAGCCGGTCTTGGCGAAGACGCTGGCGATATGGGTCTTCACGGTGGCCTCGGCGACGTAGAGCGACCGGGCGATCTCCGCGTTGCTCAGGCCGCTGGCGATCGCGCCCAGGATCTCGCGCTCCCGCTCGCTGAGCCGGTCGAGCCGCTCCCGGTAGTGGCCGGCCACCTCGTTCGTCGGGTTCTGCCGCAGGGTGCGCTCGAGCAGGGCCGTCGTCATCGCCGGGTCGATGAGGGCGTCGCCGCGGGCCGCGCTGCGCACGGCGGTGGCGAGCAGGTCGGGGCCGGCGTTCTTCATCAGGAAACCGGTGGCCCCGGCCCGCACGCTGTCGCGCAGGTACTGCTCGTCGTCGAAGGTGGTGATCATCAGCACGGCGCCCGCCGTCCCCGCGTCCACGATGCGGCGGGCGGCCTCGATCCCGTCCATTCCCGGCATGCGGATGTCCATGAGAACGACATCGGGACGGAGCTCGGCCACGAGACGCACGGCCTGGGCGCCGTCGGAGGCGGTACCGAGCACGCCGATGTCCGGCTGGGCGTCCAGCATCGTCTGCAGGCCGGCCACGATGACCGGCTGGTCGTCCACGATCACCACGGTCAGGCCGCCGCCGCTCATGCGTCCCGCCCGCTCGACACGGGCAGCACGACCCGCACCGACCAGCCGCCGCCGATCCGCGGGCCGGCGACCACCGATCCGCCCGCGGCATCCGCCCGCTCCCTCATGCCCCGGATACCGTGGCCGCCGTTCGACAGCCCGGAACCGTCCCTGCCCGGACCGTCGTCCTCCACGGTCATCCGCGCGAAGCCCGGCGACGCGGCGAACCGCACGTCGACCTGCGGCGAGTCGGAGTGCAGCAGCACATTGGTCAGCGCCTCCTGGAGGATCGACAGCATCGTCGGCCGCACGGCGTCGTCTGCATCGCTCAGGGTGCCTACGACGCTGACCCGCCGGTTGCCGTTGCGGAGGCGGCCGACGAGGACGTCGACGGAGGCGTCGAAGGCCGCCGGTTCGTCCCGGCCCTCGGCGCGCATCATCTGCACGGCGCGCCGCATGGCGGTGAGCGCGTCGTTGCCCTCCGCGGCGATCGCCTGCACGACCTCCCGGAGCCGTTCCGGCTCGCGGTCGGCCACACTGTCGGCGGCCTGCGCGCGCACCACCATCGCCGCGACGTGGTGGGCGACGACGTCGTGGATGTCGCGGGCTATCGCCGTGCGCACCTCGGTGGACACCCGCTCCCGCTCCGAGGCCTGCAGCACCAGGAGCTGCTCGTTGCGGAGGGCGAGGTCGCTGGCGACCACCCGCATCCGGTTGATCGCGAATCCGAGGGCCAGCACCACCATGAGCATCAGCGCGATCAGCACGCGCCGCGAGGGGTCGGAGATCCACTCGACGATGACGCGGTTGTTGATCTCGCCCACCGTGAGCATGCGCGGGAACTCCGGCAGCAGGGCGACGAGCGCGGCGACGACGGTCACCGGCAGCACGAGGTAGGCCCTGGTGCCCGAGGCGGCGGCCCGGAATCCGGCGACGGCGAGCGGGATGATGCGGATCTCGAGGTCGCTGTACCCCCAGAACAACGGGACGACGACGATCACGGCGACGACGACCAGCGTCGCCAGCGGCAGCACCCGGGACACCGGCCAGACGACGGCCGTCAGCACGGCGACGAAGATGTAGGTGCCGATATTGGCCGGGTACCACGCCAGCGAGAGGGCGGAGGTCATCAGGACCAGGACGAGGAGGAAGGCGCTCCCCGCCGCGACGAGGTCGCGCACCGACAAGCCGCTCTTCCGGAACAGCTTGAGCATGGTTCAACCCTAGCCGCGAGGGTTCGGCGGCCCCATCTTTCTTTCGACTGATCCTGCCCGGCACGAACCAGCCGTCGGACCCGGCGCGAGAACTACGCCGTCGGCGCGTCCACGGCACCGCCGAAGCGGCGGTTGCGGCTGGCGTAGAGGCCCACCGCCTCCCAGAGCTGCTCGCGGGTGAAGTCGGGCCAGAGGGTGTCGAGGAAGACCATCTCCGCGTACGCGCTCTGCCAGAGCATGAAGTTACTCGTGCGCTGCTCGCCCGAGCTGCGCACGAAGAGGTCCACGTCGGGGAGATCGGGTGTGTACAGGTGCTTCTGGATGCTCTTCTCGCTGATGCCGCTCGGCTTCAGCCTGCCGGCCGCGACGTCCTCTGCCAGCGCGCGGACCGCATCCGTTATCTCCTGGCGCCCGCCGTAGTTGACGCACATCGTGAGCGTGAGCACGCTGTTGCCCGCCGTCAGCTTCTCGGCGTACTGCAGCTCGTTGATGACCGACGCCCAGAGGCGCGGCTTCCTGCCGGCCCAGCGCACACGCACGCCCCAGTCGTTGAGCTGGTCGCGGCGGCGGTGCAGCACGTCGCGGTTGAAGCCCATGAGGAAGCGCACCTCATCGGGCGAGCGCTTCCAGTTCTCGGTGGAGAAGGCGTAGACGCTGAGGTGCTTGACGCCGAGCTGGATGGCGCCGGCGACCACGTCGAGCAGGCTGGCCTCCCCCGCCTTGTGCCCCTCGATGCGGGTGAGGCCCTTGCCGTTCGCCCAGCGGCCGTTGCCGTCCATCACGATCGCGACGTGCTCCGGCACCGCCCTCTTGTCCATCACAGGCGGGTAGATGCCCGTCCAGTCCACGGACTTGAACTCCACCGCGTCCGGGTGGGTCATTCCGGGTTTGACTCTTCTCATGCGGTGGACCGATCGACGTGTTGGAGCGAGCGCAGCGTGCGCTCGAGGTGGAACTGGGTGTACGCGGCGACGACCCCGCTCGCCTGGCTCTGGTGGCGCTGGTCCGAGGCCTCGACCGCCTCCCAGTCGCCGGTGAGCAGCGCCGAGAGAAGCTGCAGTGTGGGGATCTCCAGTCGCGGTGATCCCGGAGGCGCCACCTCGTCGGCGACCACGCCGCCGAGCTGGGCCACGAAGACGGTGTGCGGCCCGGGGGCGCCCGTGACGGCGCAGTCGACGAAGCTCGGGGCCCAGCCGGCGATGGAGAGCGAGCGCAGCAGGTAGCTGTCGAGGGTGACGGACGAACCGTGCTCCCGACGAGCCAGCGACCGCAGGGCTCCGACCAGCAGCAGGTACTGCTGCAGCGAGCCGTCGTCGTCGGTGATCTTGTCCGCCGTCTCCACCATCACGCTGGCCGCGGTGTAGCTGCCGTAGTCGGCGGTGATCTCCGCGCCGTAGGAGCCGAGCGACTCCGCCTGGGTGATGATGTCGAGGCTGCGGCCCTCGAAGAGCTGCACGTCGGCGACCATGAACGGCTCGAGACGCGCGCCGAACTTGCTCGCCGTGCGCCGCACGCCCTTCGCCACGGCACGGATCTTGCCGTGCTGGCGGCTGAGCATCGTGACGATGCGGTCGGCCTCGCCGAGCTTGTGCGTTCGCAGCACAACTGCTTCATCACGGTAAAGGGGCACCTACCCATTATCGGCGCTGCCGCGACAATGGGTGCCACACACGCGCGGCGACGAGCCCGGGATCCCCCGGCCTCGCGCCTGCCCACCCCGCAGACAGGAGCACGCCATGACCATCCTCGTCACCGGAGCGACCGGACAGCTCGGACGCGAGGTGGTCCCGCTGCTGCGATCCCGGGACGCCGAGGTCGCCGCGCTGAGCAGACGCGAGCACCCGGCCTTCCGCACCGCCGACCTGGCCACCGGCGCGGGTCTCGCCGCTGCGCTCGAGGGCGTCGACGCCGTGGTCCACCTGGCCGCCGGTACGCAGCAGCAGCGGGAGGCCCGCAATCTGGTCGCCGCCTCGCGCTCCGCCGGCATCCGCCATCTCGTCTTCATCTCGATCGCCGGGATCGACCGCATCCCCCTCCCGTACTACCGCGCCAAGCTTGCGGCCGAGGAGGAGATCGAGGGTGGCACGGTGCCGGCGACCGTGCAGCGCACGACCCAGTTCCACCCGTTCGCGGCCGCGCCGTTCCTCGCGCAGCGCAGACTGCCGGTGATCGTCGCACCGCGCCTCAGCATCCAGCCGATCGACATCCGCGAGGTGGCCCGCGTGCTCGCCGACCTCGCGCTCTCCGGTCCGGTCGGGCGGATGCCGGATCTGGGCGGCCCGGAGGTGCTGACCGGACGGCAGCTCGCCGAGCAGGTCTCGGCGCGGCACGGCTGGCGCAGGCGGATCGTCGACGCCTCCCTGCCGGGGCGCACCTGGTCCGCCTTCGCCGCCGGCCACCATCTCGTGCCGGCGAACCGGGCGGACGGGCGCACCTTCGCCGACTACCTCGCGGAGTCGTGACGGCGGCCCTACCGGGACGCGCGAACCGCCGCGAGGATCAGGTCGGCCACGGCGTCCGGCTGCGACACAGTCACCGCGTGCGAGGCGTCGATCTCCACCGTGCTCGACCGCGCCCGCCTGGCCATGAAGCGCATCGACTCGGCGGGGATGGCGAGGTCGTCGCGGGTCACCATCGTCCAGGACGGGATGCTCCGCCAGGCGGCGCTCGTGGCCCGGTCCTCCAGCGCGGTGGCGGCGATCGGCCGCTGTGTCGCCGCCATCTGCGCAGCGGTCTCCTCCGCGACATCCGCTGCGAACACGGCGCGGAACTTCTCCTGCTCGATGTAGAGGTCGTCGCCGCCCTCCGCTCCCGCCACGAAGGGCGCGGAGGTGAGGGCGGTGCCGAGCTCGCCGCCCGGGTACCGGTTCGCGAGCTCGCCCGTGCTCTCCCCCGGCTCGAGGGCGAAGCTCGCGACGAACACCAGCGCCCGCACGTTGGCCGCTCCCTCCACGGCCTCGCTCATCACCGAGCCGCCGTAGGAGTGGCCGGCCACCACGACGGGTCCGTCGATGTGGTCGATGACGCTGCGCAGGTAGGACGCGTCCTGGCCCAGCCCGCGCAGCGGGTTGGCGATCGCGAGCACCGGAACGGCCTCCGCCCTGAGGCGGCTCACGACACCGTTCCAGCTCGACGACTCGGCGAAGGCGCCGTGAACCAGCACGACGGTGGGGACGCCCTCCTCGGGGGAGAACACTGACATGGACATGACCACTCCTTCTCTCGATTGACTATCCTGATTGCTTCGTGCGAAATGCAATATATTGCGCTTGATCCTGGAACCGCAAGCCCCGTGACGCTGACGCGGCAGGGAGTCGGGATACCCGTCACAATGGACTGGTGAATCCCGCCGCCTTCTTCATCCCCGCCTGGGCGGACATCCTCGCCATCGGCATCGGCAGCCTGCAGGGCGCCCTCTTCGCCGCACAGTTCCGCGACCGCCGGCTCGACCTGCTCGGCGTCGCGATCATCGGAATCGCGACCGGCTTCGGCGGCGGAATCCTGCGCGACCTGCTGCTCAACGAGCTCCCCGCGGCGATGCAGAGCAACTGGTACCTGCCCGCCGCCACCGCGGCGGCGCTGATCGGCATGTTCCTCGAGCGCATCTTCAGCAGGCTGTCGGGCGTCATCACGGTCCTCGACGCGCTCACCATCGGGCTGTTCGGGGCGATCGGAACCACCAAGGCACTGTCGCTGGGCGTGCCGCCCGTGCCCGCGGTCTTCGTGGGCGCGCTGTCGGCCGTCGGCGGCTCGATCCTGCGCGACCTGCTGCTCAACCTGCCGATCGCGATCATGCAGGTGGGGTCGCTCTACGCGGTGGCAGCCCTGGCCGGCACGTCGAGCCTGGTCGTGCTCGTCGCCTTCGGAGTGAACGTCACCGTGGCCGCCGCCGTCTGCGTGGCGCTCACCTTCCTGGTGCGCGTGCTCGCCGTGCTGTTCAACTGGAGCCTGCCGGAGCAGCGCCGCCTCGAGAAGATCCCGACCCTGCGGCGCTTCCGCAACTTCCGCAACTTCCGTCGCTAGGCGCCGGCCCGCCGCCCCACCCCGAGATCCCCCACCTCCCTTACGGAAATTCAGGACACGGATGCGCCAACGGCATCGGCCGCCCCGGGTTTCCGGGGCGGCCGATGCCGTCGGGGTGCAGAAGTCCTGAATTTCCGAAGGGGGCGCCGGCGGAGCGGCGCCGCGGGATCAGACCGCCGCGAGCTCGCGGTCGCCGGCGACCGCCCGGACGGCGCGGTTCACGGCGGAGACCACTGCCTTCAGCGACGCCGTCGAGATGTCCGCGTCGATGCCGACGCCCCAGAGGCGCATGCCGTTCACGTTGAGGTCCACGTACGCGGCCGCGTAGGCGTCGCCGCCCGCGCTGAGGGCGTGCTCCACGTAGTCGAACAGCTTCACGTCGATGCCCTGCTCGGCCATGATGTTGAGGAAGGCGGCGATCGGACCATTGCCCGTCGCATCCGCATTGATCACGTTCTCGCCGACGCGGAGCACCGTCTGCAGCGCGACCTCGCCGCCGAGGTCGCTCGCGGTCTGAGTGCGGTTGAGCTCGAAGCGGCCCCACTTGTCCTCGGGCCGGGTGAGCGGCGCCGGCAGGTACTCGTCCTGGAAGATCTCCCAGATCTGGGCGCTCGTGACCTCGCCGCCCTCCGCATCCGTCTTGGCCTGCACGACCCCGGAGAACTCGATCTGCAGCTTGCGCGGCAGGTCGAGGGCGTGGTCGTTCTTCAGCAGGTAGGCGACGCCGCCCTTGCCGGACTGCGAGTTGACGCGGATGACCGCCTCGTAGCTGCGGCCGAGGTCTTTCGGGTCGATGGGCAGGTACGGCACGGCCCAGACGAGGTCGTCGATCTCGACGCCCTGCGACACCGCGTCGACGGCCATTGCCTCGAAGCCCTTCTTGATGGCGTCCTGGTGCGATCCGCTGAATGCCGTGTAGACGAGGTCGCCGGCCCAGGGGCTGCGCTCGGGCACGGGCAGCTGGTTGCAGTACTCGGCGGTGCGCTTCACCTCGTCGAGGTCGCTGAAGTCGATCATCGGGTCGATGCCCTGCGTGAACAGGTTGATGCCCAGGGCGACCAGGTCGACGTTGCCGGTGCGCTCCCCGTTGCCGAAGAGGCAGCCCTCGATGCGGTCCGCGCCGGCCAGGTAGCCGAGCTCGGCGGCGGCGATGCCGGTTCCGCGGTCGTTGTGCGGGTGCAAGCTGAGGATGACGCTGTCGCGGCGGGCGAGGCTGCGCGACATCCACTCGATCGAGTCGGCGTAGACGTTCGGCGTCGCCATCTCGACGGTGGCCGGCAGGTTCAGGATGACGGGCCGCTCGGGCGTTCCGCCGAGCGCGTCGACCATCCGGTTGCAGATGTCGAGGGCGAACTCGAGCTCGGTGCCGGTGTAGCTCTCCGGCGAGTACTCGTAGTGCACGTCGACCTCGGGCACGGTCTTCTCGGCGGCGATGCAGAGACGGGCGCCCTCGAGGGCGATGTCGATGATGCCCTGCTTGTCGGTGCGGAACACGACGTCGCGCTGCAGCACGCTCGTGGAGTTGTAGAGGTGCACGATGGCCTGTTTGGCGCCGGCGATCGACTCGTAGGTGCGGTTGATCAGGTTCTCGCGCGCCTGGGTGAGCACCTGGATGGTGACGTCGTCGGGGATCAGGTTCTCGTCGATCAGGCTGCGCACGAAGTCGAAGTCGGTCTGGCTCGCGCTCGGGAAGCCCACCTCGATCTCCTTGTAGCCCATCTTCACGAGCAGGTCGAACATGATGCGCTTGCGCTCGGGGCTCATCGGGTCGATGAGGGCCTGGTTCCCGTCGCGCAGGTCGACGGCGCACCAGCGGGGTGCCTCGGTGATGCGCTTGGACGGCCAGGTGCGGTCGGGCAGATCCACCGACAGCTGCTCGTGGTACGGGCGGTACTTGTGGATCGGCATGCCGGACGGCTGCTGCGTGTTCTTCATGGTCTCTCGTCTTTCGCTCTGGTTGGGTCAGCCGACAACAAACACCGCGACGAGGGAGGCCTGAAGGTTAGGACTCGTCGCGGCAGCTAAGGAGGAGCAGACCGAACAACACCCGAACAGATTACCACCCTCCCTCCGCCCCCTTTCGGAAATTCAGGAAAGTGGTACCTCCCCCGCTCGCACAGCCGCCAGTTCTGGCGCACGACGGCAGGAGCGGATGAAGAAAGTCCTGAATTTCCGAATGGGACGGGGGGAGAAGACGGGGACGGGAGGGGGAGAAGACGGGACGGGGGGGCTAGTCGACCGCGAGGGCGACCACCGGCGGCACCCGGGTGGCCCGGCGGGAGGGGCCGACCGCGGCGGCGAGGGTGAGCAGCGCTGCGAGCACGACAACGCCGGCCAGGAAGGGCAGCGGCAGCGCGGGCAGTGCGAGGCCGGGCGCTCCCGTGATGCTGCCGAACATCGACTGCACCCCCGCCCAGCCGTAGAGGATGCCGAGCAGCAGCCCCACCGCCACCGACGCGGCGGTGAGCTGTGCGCTCTCCGCGGTGATCATCGCCCGCACCTGCCTGCCGGTGAAGCCGAGGGCGCGCAGCAGGCCGAGCTCCCTGCGCCGCTGCAGCACGCTGAGCGAGAGGTTGTTGACCATGCCGACGGCGGCGATCACGGCGCTGAAGCCCATCAGGATGGAGAACACCACGATGGTGATGACGAAGACCGTGTCGATTCCGGAGTAGTAGCCGGGGTCGTTCTGCTGCGCGCGGGTGATGATGTCGGTGTAGCCCTGCAGGGCCACCGCGAACATCGTGACGAGCGTGATGCCGATGACCAGCCCGATGGTGGTGCGCGAGGAGCGCCCGGGATAGCGCACCGCGTTCTCGGCGGCGAGGCGCGCGGCGGCGCCGCGTCCGAGCAGCCGCCCGACCAGCCGGAGGGCGACCGGCATCACCAGGTGCGCTCCGAGCACGAGGCCGGTGAAGGACACGATCCCGCCGCCGAGCCCGACCAGGATGCCGTACGACGAGACCTGCCCGATGGCGACGGCCGCGCCGAGGGCGGCGCCGCCGAGCACGAAGAGGACGATCGCGGTGCCGCTGCGCACGCGGGAGGCTGCTGCCTCCTCCATGCTCTGCTCTCCGGCCGCGCCGGTGGCCTGCATCGGGGAGACGTCGAGCACCCGGCGCGATCCGATCCAGGAGGCGAGCCAGGTTGTGAGCACGACCGCGCCGAGCGGCAGCAGCAGCACCGGGCTCAGGAAGGAGTAGGCCACATCGTCGGGGATGGTGCCGGTGCCCGCGCCGATGAGCACGGTGGCCACGGTGGCGAGGGTTCCGGCCGCCGCTCCGAACACCGCGCCCGCGAGCCCGACGAGCACACCCTCGCGGGCCACCGCCCGCCGCTGCGAACGGGCACTCGACCCGATCAGCCGCATCAGCGCGATGGTCCGGGTCCGCCCGGCGATGATCGTGGCGAAGGTGTTCGCGGTGACGACCGCTCCCACGTAGACCGCGATGACGATGAACACCAGGCCGACCAGGCCGAGCAGCACGGTGACGGTTCCGCTGTCCCCGGTGACGCCGTCCGCCTCGATGATCTGGCTGATCACACCGACGAGCTGCAGCACCGCGACCCCGAAGGCGCTGCTCAGCGAGGCGACGAGGATGCTGGGCGCGTGCTCGCGCAGGAATGCGCGGATCACAGCGCACGCTCCATGCCGAGCATCAGCGCGCTGATCTCCTCGGGGCTGGACTTGCCGAGGTCGCGCACGAGCCGCCCGTCGGCGAGGAACAGGATGCGGTCGGCGTAGCTCGCCGCGATCGGGTCGTGGGTGACCATCGCGATGCTCTGCCCGTACTCGCTGCTCGCGGCCGCCAGCAGGCTGAGCACCTCGCGGCTGGTGCGGGAGTCGAGGTTGCCCGTGGGCTCGTCGGCGAACACCAGGTCGGGGCGGGTGGCCAGCGCGCGAGCGATCGCGACGCGCTGCTGCTGCCCGCCGGAGAGCTCGTGCGGACGGTGCGTCAGCCGGCTGCGCAGGCCGAGCGAGTCCACGAGCCGGTCGATCCACTCCCGCTCCGCCGCGCTGGGGCGCCGGCCGTCGAGCTCGAAGGGCAGCACGATGTTGCCCTCGATGTCGAGCGTCGGCACGAGGTTGAACGACTGGAAGACGAAGCCGACCCGGCGGCGCCTGAGCACCGTGAGCGCGTCATCCGCCAGGGCCGTGATCTCGGTCTCGCCGAGCCAGGCGCGGCCTGCTGTGGCGGTGTCGAGCCCGGCCATGATGTGCATCAGCGTCGACTTGCCCGAGCCGCTCGGCCCCATGATGGCGGTGAACTCGCCCCGGCGGATGCCCAGGGTCACCCCGCCGAGCGCCCGGACGCTGTTGCCGGTCGAGCCGTACGATTTTTCGAGCGCCTCGACGCGGGCGACGAGCGTGTCTGCTGTGGTGTCCATGCTCCAAGGCTAGGAACGGCGCGGCGCCGCCGAATCGGGCGCTGTGCCCGCATCCGCTACATCGGGAGGATGATTCAGGTGAGCTTGTTCTCGTACGCGAAGACGACGAGCTGCACGCGGTCGCGCAGCCCGAGCTTGCCGAGCACGCGCGAGATGTGGGTCTTCACCGTGGCCTCGCTGAGGAACTCGGCGGTCGCGATCTCGGAGTTGCTCAGCCCGCGGGCGGCGAGCACGAAGATCTCCCGCTCGCGCGCGGTGAGCGCGCCGAAGGAGGCGGGTGTCTCGCCCTGCTGCTGCGAGTCGAAGTTCTCGAACAGCTCGCGGGTGGCGGATGCCGCGATCACCGAGGTTCCCGCGTGCACGGTGCGGATCGCGGCCAGCAGGAACTCCGGGTCGGCGTCCTTGAGCAGGAAGCCGCTCGCACCCCCGCGGATCGCCCGCATCGCGGCCTCGTCGAGGTCGAAGGTGGTGAGCACGATGATGCGGGGCAGCGTCACGCCGCGCGCCAGGGCCGAGGCGAGGATCTGCCTGGTCGACTCGATGCCGTCCATCACGGGCATGCGGATGTCCATCAGGATCACGTCGGGCCGGGTCTTCTCGGCCATCGCGATGCCCTCGGCGCCGTCGGCGGCCTGGCCGACGAACTCCAGGTCGCCCTGCGAGGAGACGAGCATGCGGATGCCCGTGCGGAAGAGCGCCTGGTCGTCGACGAGGCCGACGCGGATGCGCCCGCTCACGCGAGTGCACCGGTGGCAGGCACCGAGGCGGCCACCACGAACTCCCCGCCGACCGGCCGGGCGAGCAGGCTGCCCCCGACCAGGGTGGCACGCTCGTTCATGCCGGCGAGGCCGTGGCCGATGTGGAGGGCTGCTGTGGTTGTCGGCACGTCTATCCCGTTCGTGATTCTGAGGTCGAGGCGGTCGGGCAGCCAGCTGAAGCCCACGTGCACCTCGCGGTCGCGGTCGCCGTGGCGCAGCGCGTTGGTGATGGCCTCCTGCACGATTCGGTAGACCGAGAGCTCCTGCGCGGTGCCGAGCGGCCGCGGGGCGCCCGACTGCTCGAAGACGATGGTGAGACCGGATGCGCGCAGCTGGTCGAGGAGGCGGTCGAGGTCGGCGAGCACCGGTTGCGGTCCATCGGCCTGGCTGTGGCGCAGCTGGCCGAGCAGCAGGCGCACGTCGCCGAGGGCGTCGCGGGCGGTGGTGGAGATCGCGATGAGCGCCTCGTCCACGGCGTCGGGATCGTGGGCGCGCGCGTAGCGCGCGCCATCCGCTTGGGCTATCACCACGGCCAGCGAGTGGGCGACGACGTCGTGCATGTCCCGCGCGATGCGGTTGCGCTCCTGCTCGACGATCACGTCCTGCTCGGCGAGCTCCGCCGCCAGCCGGCTCTCGCGGTTGCGGATCAGGGAGCGCAGGAGCAGCCCGAGCAGCCAGGGCAGTCCGAGCACGAAGACGATGGCGGCGAAGAGCAGGCTGTACTGCAGGAAGATGTCGGGGAGGTCGACGAAGCCGAGCACCGTCTCGGACACGCCCCGGGCGGCGCCGCGCAGGGTGAGGTAGGCCGCGGCGACGAAGGCGCCGACGCCGACCGAGATCAGGCCGAGGGAGCGCACCGTGCGGGTGCCGTACGCGGCGGTGGTGAACAGCACGGCGCAGGTCGCGACGTTGAACAGGTTCGGCTCGATGGAGAGCACCATCTGCGCCACCGAGAACAGCCAGGCCAGCCCGAGCGCGATGCCGGGCGAGACCCGGCGCAGCGCGAGGGCCAGCGCGTAGCCGCCGATCACGATCGGGAAGCCGCCGCTGAGCGCGATCGGGAAGCCGCTGTAGTAGTAGCCGTAGTACCGGCCGAACACGCCGGCGGCGACGGCGAAGTAGACCACCGCGACGGCGAGGTCGACGCCGTACTGGTACCTGTGCAGCGAGCGGATCATGTGTACACGGTAGGCGCTCTCAGCCGCCGGGCGCGCTCGCTGCGGGCAAGATCATCCCAGCGATGGACACCCGAGGGTGTCGGGAGCCGAGGCGTCAGAAGCCGAGGCGCCCGAGCTGCTTGGCGTTGCGCTGCCAGTCCTTGGCCACCTTCACGCGCAGCGACAGATAGACCTGCTTGCCGACGAGCTTCTCGATCTCGCTGCGGGCCCGGCCGCCCACGTCCTGCAGGCGCTCGCCCTGGTGGCCGATGATGATGCCCTTCTGGCTGTCGCGCTCAACGAAGACGTTGGCGTAGATCTCGACCAGGTCCTTGTCGTCGCGCTCGATGATGTCGTCGACGGTCACCGCGATGGAGTGCGGCAGCTCGTCCATGACACCCTCGAGGGCGGCCTCGCGGATCAGCTCGCTCACACGCGATTCGAGGCCCTCGTCGGTCACGGCGTCGAGCGGGTAGAGCGGCGGCGACAGCGGCATCAGCTTGATCAGCTGGGTCATCAGGGTGTCCAGCTGGATGCGGCTGGTCGCCGAGATCGGGATGATCGCCTCCCAGTCGTCGCGCAGTTCGGAGATCGCGAGCAGCTGCTCGGCGACGGCGGGCCGCGAGGCGGCGTCGATCTTCGTGACGATCGCGATCTTCTTGGCGCGCGGGAAGGAGTCGAGCTGCTCGGAGATGAAGCGGTCGCCCGGGCCGATCTTCTCGTTGGCCGGCAGGCAGAGGCCCACCACGTCGACGTCGCCGAGCGTGGTCTGCACGATGGAGTTGAGGCGCTCCCCCAGCAGGGTGCGCGGGCGGTGCATGCCCGGCGTGTCGACCAGCACGAGCTGGCCGGTCTTCTGGTGCACGATGCCGCGGATGGCGCGGCGGGTGGTCTGCGGCTTGGAGCTCGTGATCGCCACCTTCTCGCCGACGAGCGCGTTGGTCAGGGTCGACTTGCCCACGTTGGGGCGGCCGACGAAGGAGACGAACCCTGCGCGGAAATCGGGATTGGAGGTGTCCACAGTAATCAATCGCTTTCTGTTGTGCTGTCTGCGGGGGCGGCATCGAGTGCCGCCGCCTTGTCGCGTTCGACCAGGACGGTCGAGACGCGTCGTCTGCGGCCCTCCGTGCGGTCGGCGGTGAGGACGAGGCCGGACACCGTCGCGGTCGACCCCTTCACTGGAAGCCTACCGAGAGTCTTGGTGAGCAGTCCGCCCACGGAGTCCACATCGTCGTCGTCGAGCTCGATCCCGAAGAGGTCGCCGAGCTCGTCGGTGGGCAGGCGGGCGCTGACGCGGAACACGCCGTCGCCGACCTCCTCGACCTCCGGCACCTCGTGGTCGTACTCGTCGGAGATGTCGCCGACGAGCTCCTCGATCAGGTCCTCGAGGGTGACCAGTCCGGCGATCCCGCCGTACTCGTCGACCACCATCGCCAGGTGGTTCGACTCGAGCTGCATGCGGCGCAGCAGGCTGTCGGCCTTCTGCGACTCGGGGGCGAACAGCACGGGCCGCGCGAGGTCGACGACGGTCATGGTCTCCGCGCCGATCGGCTGCTCGTAGCCGAGGCGGGCCACGTCGCGCAGGTGCAGGATGCCGAGCACCTCGTCCACGTCCTCGCCGATCACCGGCACGCGGGATACGCCGCGGCTGAGCAGGATGGACATGGCGGTGCCGATGCCCTCGTCGCTCTCGACGGTGATCATGTCGGTGCGCGGGATCATCACCTCGCGGGCCACCGTGTCGCTGAACTCGAAGATGGAGTGGATGAGCTCGCGGTCGACCTCCTCGAGCACGTCCATCTCGGTGGCCTCGTCGACCATGCTCAGCAGCTGCTCCTCGCTGGAGAAGGTCGCCGACTTCGGCCGGCCGGGCGTGACGCGGTTGCCGACGGCCACGAGCGCGTTCGCGATCGGACCGAGAAACAGGCGGATGAGCGGTGCCGTGGAGCGCACCAGCGACCGCGGGTGGGCCCTGCCGACGCTGCGCGGGCTCGACCCGACGAGCACGAACGATGCGCCGGTCATGATCAGCGCTGACCAGAGCAGCGCGAGCCACCACTGCTCGATCGCGTAGGCGAAGGCGAGGGTGACCAGCACCGCCGCGGTGGTCTCGGAGACCACACGCGTGAAGTTGAGCGCGTTGGCGTGGGTGCCGATGTCGTCGGAGATCGCCAGCAGCGCCCGATGCGAGCGGCTGTTCGCCGCCAGGTCGACCATGTCGGTGCGGCTGAGCACGGTGAGCGCGGCATCGACAGCAGCGAGCAGTCCGCCCAGCAGGACGAGCAGCACCGCGACGCTGATGAAGATCGCGATCATCACGCGCGGCTACCTCTTGCGTTCGGCGAGGGTGAAGCCGACGAGGATGTCGCGCTGCAGACCGAACATCTCGCGCTCCTCCTCGGGTTCGGCGTGGTCGAAGCCGAGCAGGTGCAGGAGGCCGTGGGTGGTGAGCATCAGCATCTCGTCGAGCGGCGTGTGGCCGGCGGTCTCCGCCTGCTCGATGGCCACCTGCGGGCAGAGCACGATGTCGCCGAGCAGGCCGGCCGGGGTCACGTTGTCCTCCGTGCCAGGGCGCAGCTCGTCCATCGGGAAGCTGAGCACGTCGGTGGGACCCGGCTCGTCCATCCACTGCACGTGCAGCTGCTCCATCGCGGCCTCGTCGACGAGGATGATCGACAGCTCGGCGTCCTGGTGCACGTGCAGCTCGTCGAGCGCGTAGGTGACCAGGCGCTGGAGGACGGGTTCGTCGACCGCGATGGCCGACTCGTTGTTGATCTCGATAGACATGTCAGCGCTTTCGTGTGGGGTTCTGGCGTTCGTACTCGCTGCGCTGGCGCTCGGCGTCGTACTTCGTGTAGGCGTCGACGATCTGTCCGACGAGGTTGTGGCGCACGACGTCCGCGCTGGTGAGCGGCGCGAAGTGGATGTCGTCCATCTGGTCGAGCACGTGCGTCACCAGCTGCAGTCCGCTGGAGCCGGTGGGGAGGTCGACCTGGGTGATGTCGCCTGTGACGACCATCTTCGAGCCGAAGCCGAGGCGGGTGAGGAACATCTTCATCTGCTCGGGGGTGGTGTTCTGGGCCTCGTCGAGCACGATGAAGGCGTTGTTGAGCGTGCGGCCGCGCATGTAGGCGAGCGGCGCCACCTCGATGGTGCCGGCCGCGAGCAGCTTCGGCACGAGCTCCGGGTCCATCATCTCGTTGAGCGCGTCGTAGAGCGGGCGCAGGTAGGGGTCGATCTTGTCGTTGAGGCTCCCGGGGAGGAAGCCGAGGCGCTCCCCCGCCTCGACGGCGGGGCGGGTGAGGATGATGCGCTCCACCTCCTTGCGCTGCAGGGCCTGCACCGCCTTCGCCATGGCGAGGTAGGTCTTGCCGGTGCCCGCCGGGCCGATGCCGAACACGATGGTGTTCTCGTCGATCGCGTCGACGTACGACTTCTGGCCGAGGGTCTTCGGACGCACGCTCTTGCCGCGGCTGGTCAGGATGGCCTGGCTGAGCAGGTCGGCCGGGCTGCCGGACTGCTCGCGCAGGATGCGGGCGGACTGGGTGACCTCCGTGTCGCCGAGGTCGACGCCGTTGCGTACCATCTGGATGAGCTCCTCCACCAGCAGGAGCGCCGGCTGCAGTTGATCGGATGCGCCATCGACCTCGGGGTCGGTGGTCAGGGTGATGCGGTTGCCGCGCACGAGCACGGTGACGAGCGGGTACTGCCGTTCGATGGTGTGCAGCAGCCGGTCCTGGGGACCGAGCAGGCGCACCATCGCGACGCCGTCGACTTCGAGCTCCGCCCTCGTGAACGAGGGCGTGGGGGGCGTGCTGTCGCTGCTAATCGGCAAGGCTGCCTTCCGGTAGGTGTCCGCCGAGCACGTGCGCGTGCACGTGGAAGACGGTCTGCCCGGCGCTCTCGCCGGAGTTGAAGACGAGGCGGAACTCCCCGCCGCTGTGCTCGTCGGCGAGCGACTGGGCGACGCCCACCAGCTCCGCCAGCAGCGCGGGGTCGCCCGCCGCCAGCTCCGCGACCGTGCGGTACTGCTCTGTCTTGGGGACCACCAGCAGGTGCACCGGGGCCTTCGGCGCGATGTCGCGGAAGGCGATCACGGAGTCGCTCTCGAACACGATCTCTGCGGGGATCTCGCGCGCGACGATGCGTGTGAACACGGATGGCGTGGAAGTGGACATGGTGCCTAGCTTAATCGCTGGCGGTCACCAGCGTCCGAGTTTCGCGTTCAGCACAGCGATCGCCGCGGGGCCCGCGGTGGAGGTGCGCAGCACCGTGTCGCCGAGGCGCACCGGAGTGGCGCCCGCCGCGGCGAAGGCCGCCAGCTCGTTCGGCGCGATCCCGCCCTCCGGTCCCACCACCAGCACGATGTCGCGGCCGTCGGGCTCGAGCGCGCTCAGGGCGAGCTCCGCGGTCGGCTCGAGCACGAGCATCCGCACCTCGGAGGCCAGCCGCGACAGCTGGTTGGTGGTCGCGAGGTCGAGCACGTCGGGCAGCCAGGGGCGGATCGACTGCTTGGTCGCCTCGCGCACGATGGCCGACCAGCGGTCGTGCCCCTTGGCGACCTTCGCGCCCTCCCAGCGGGAGATCGAGCGCGCGGCGGTCCACGGGATGACCCCGTCGACGCCGAGCTCGGTGGCCGCCTGCACCGCGAACTCGTCGCGGTCGCCCTTGGCCAGCGCCTGGGCGAGGAAGATCGCGGGCTCGGGGCGCGCGCGGTCGTCGACGGTCACCGCCTCCACCACCAGCTCGGTGTGCTCGGCCGACACCACGGTGCCGGTGACGACGAGGCCTCGGCCGTTGCCGATCGACACGGACTCGCCCACGGCCAGCCTGCTGACGGTGACCGCGTGGCGCGCCTCGGGGCCGACGATCGACACGCGGGTGCCGACCTCCGCGGTCGCGAGCAGCTCGTTCAGGTAGAAGTGGGCCATCCGCGTCGCCTAGACGTGCAGGAAGCGGTCGCGGAGCTTGGCGAACAGCCCCTGCTGGAACTGCGCGAGGTGCGGCGCCTTGCCCTTGTGGCTGCCCGCGAACTGGCGGATCAGCTCCTGCTCCTTGCCGCTGAGCTTGGTGGGGGTGACGACCTGGACGCCGATCTTGAGGTCGCCGCGTCCGCCGCCGCGCAGCTTGGAGACTCCCCTGTCCTTGATGGTGAGCACGTCGGCGCTCTGGGTGCCCGGCTTCAGCTCCAGCTCCAGCTCGCCGTCGAGGGCGGTGAGGCGCACCGTGGAGCCGAGCACGGCATCCGCCATGCTCACCTCCAGCGTCGCCAGGAGGTCGTCGCCGTTGCGGCTGTACACCTCGTGGTGCTTCACCTTGATCTCCAGGTAGAGGTCGCCGTTGGCGCCGCCGGCGGGGCCGACCTCGCCCTGCGAGGGGAGCTGCAGGCGCAGTCCGGTGTCGACGCCCGCGGGGATGTCGACGGTCATCTTGCGGGTGGCGCGCACGCGGCCCTGGCCGGCGCAGGTCGCGCAGGGGTTGGGGATGACGGTGCCGTAGCCGCGGCAGGTGCCGCAGGGGCTCGAGGTCATGATGTTGCCGAGCAGGCTGCGCACGGCGCGCTGGATCTGGCCGGAGCCGTGGCAGATGTCGCAGACCACGGCGCGGGTGCCTGGGGCGCAGCAGCTGCCCTGGCAGGTCTCGCAGAGGATCGCGGTGTTGACCTCGAGGTCGCGCTTGGTGCCGAAGATGACCTCGTCGAGGTCGACCTCCACGCGCAGCAGGGCGTCGCCGCCGCGCTCCTTGCGCGAGCGCGGCGCCGCGGCTCCGCCGCCGCCCTGGCCCTGTCCGCCGAAGAAGGTCTCGAAGATGTCGCCGAAGCCGCCGAAGCCCTGTCCGCCGAAGCCCGTCTCGGGCCCGCGGTCGTACTCCTCGCGCTGGCGCGCGTCGCTGAGCACGTCGTAGGCGTGCGTCACCGCCTTGAAGCGGTCGGAGGCGCTGGGCTCCGGGTTCACGTCGGGGTGGAACTCCCGGGCGAGCTTGCGGTAGGCCTTCTTGATCTCTTCCGGGGTCGCGCTTCGCTCGACGCCGAGTACTTCGTAGTGGTCAGCCACAGTTAGTTGATTTCCTCACGCTGGTGGGTCGGCATCAGGTGGTGCCGAGCAGTCTGGTCAGGTAGCGGGCGACTGCTCGCACCGCCGCCATGTTGTTGGAATAGTCCATGCGGGTGGGGCCGAGCACGCCGAGGCGCGCGATCCCCCCGCCGGAAGACGTGTAGCCGCTGGAGAGGACGGATGTCTCGCCGAGGCCGAACTCGGCGTTCTCCCTGCCGATGGTGACGGCGACGCCGTGGTGGTCGACCTCCACCTCGCCGAAGAGCTTGATGAGCGTCACCTGCTCCTCGATCGCCTCCAGCACGGGGAAGATGCTCCCGTTGAAGTCCTCCTCGGTGCGCACGAGGTTCGCAGCGCCCGCCATCAGCAGGCGGTCCTGGCGGTTCTCGACGGTCTGCTCGATGAGGCTCGCCGCCACCCGCTGCACGAAGACGCGCCTGTCGCCGGGGAACTGCTCCGGGATCGTGGCCAGCGCCGCCGCGGCATCCGCCAGCCCCAGCCCGCCGATGGCGGCGTTGACCCGGGAGCGCAGCTCGGCGAGGAAGACCATGTCGATGTCGTCGCTCACGTCGACCACCCGCTGCTCGACCCGGCCGGTGTCGGTGATGAACACCGACAGCAGGCGGCGGGGGTCCAGCGGCACCAGCTCCACGTGGCGCACCTTGGAGCGCGTGAGCGTCGGGTACTGCACGAGCGCCACCTGGTGGGTGAGCTGGGAGAGCAGCCGCACGGTGCGGGCGAGCACGTCGTCGAGGTCGACGGACTGGCCGAGGAAGGTCTCGATCGCCTGGCGCTGCGCCCCGCTCAGCGGGCGCAGGTCGGCGAGCTGGTCGACGAATACGCGGTAGCCCTTGTCGGTGGGAACGCGCCCGGAGGAGGTGTGCGGGGCCACGATGAGCTCCTCCTCCTCGAGCAGCGCCATGTCGTTGCGGATCGTGGCGGCGGAGACCCCGAAGGAGTGGCGGTCGACGATCGACTTCGAGCCGACGGGCTCGCGGGAGGCGACGTAGTCCTGCACGATGACGCGCAGAACCTCGAGACTACGGTCGGAGACCATCGACACCACCGCCCTTCACCCGTTGGCACTCCATAAGCATGACTGCCAATTGTACCGCGAGACGCCGCCCCCGCCGGAGTGCGCGCCGAGGGCGGCGCAGAGCGCCCCGCCGCCCGGATTCGACACAAAGTCGATTCGAGGAGACAAGCGGGCTGTCCTGCTGCTTTAATGAGCGCATGACAGACGCGACCCCTCCCCAGAACCCGTACCAGGCCGCACCCCAGCCGCTCAGCCCGAGCGACGAACGCCTCTGGGCCACCCTGATCCACGTCGGCGGAATCTTCTTCGGATTCCTGCCCGCCCTCATCGGCTACCTCGTCCTCAAGGACCGCGGCGCCTTCATCCGCTCGCACACCCTCACGGCGCTGAACTTCCAGCTCACCATGCTGATCGGCTACATCGTCGGCTACGTGCTTCTCGTCGTCGTCATCGGCGGTCTCGTGCTGCTCGCCGTGGCCGTCGTCACCATCATCTTCAGCATCATCGCCGCGATCGCCGCGAACAAGGGCGAGAGCTACAGCTACCCGTTGACCATCAAGTTCATCAAGTAGTCACTCCTCCAGCAGGCGCCGCACCACGGCGTCGGCCAGCAGCCGCCCGCGCAGGGTCAGTTCGATCGATCCGCGCAGGGCGGCTGCTGCGTTAACCAGCTCGTCGGCGATCAGCCCGGCCACCGCCCGCCGCCCAGGCGCCTCGAGCTCGGCGATCCTCAGGCCAGAGCGGATGCGCGTGAGCAGCAGCACGCGCTCCACCCGGCGCGTCTCGTCGTCGAGCGTCTCGCGCCCGGCCGCGGGAGAGACCCCGGCGAGGATGCGGTCGGCGTAGGCGGCCGGGTGCTTGACGTTCCACCAGCGCACCCCGCCGACGTGGCTGTGCGATCCGGGGCCGACGCCCCACCAGTCGTGGCCCTGCCAGTAGGCCAGGTTGTGCTTCGACTCGTTGTCCGCGTCGCGGGAGAAGTTGCTCACCTCGTACCAGCTGTAGCCGGCCGCAGCCATGCGGGCGTCGAGCAGCTCGTACATGTCGGCCTGCAGGTCGTCGCTCGGCTCAGCGACCTCGCCGCGGCGGATCTGCCTGGCGAGCTTCGTGCCGTCCTCGATGATCAGCGCGTAGGCGCTGAGGTGGTCGGGGTTCTGGGCGAGGGCGTGCTCGAGGGAGGCGTTCCAGTCGTCGAGGCTCTCCCCAGGCGTGCCGTAGATGAGGTCGAGGCTCACCTGCAGCCCGGCCTCGCGCGCCCACGCCACCACGAGCGGCACACGCTCCGGGTCGTGGGTGCGCTCGAGGGTTGCCAGCACGTGCGGGACGGCGGACTGCATGCCGAAGGAGACCCGCGTGAAGCCGGCCGCCTTGAGGGCGAAGAGGTAGTCGCGGTCGACGGAGTCGGGGTTGGCCTCGGTGGTCACCTCGGCGCCGGGCTTCAGGCCCCAGGCGATGACGATCGCGGCGAGCATCTCGGCGAGGTCGGTGACGGGAAGCAGGGTGGGGGTTCCGCCGCCGAAGAAGACGGTCGAGACCTCGCGCTCGGGGAGGCCGGACTGCTCGAGCACGCGGCTGGCGAGGGCCACCTCCTCGATTGCCTGGCCGGCGTAGTCGCTGCGCTTGGCGCCGCGCAGCTCCTCGCTCGTGTAGGTGTTGAAGTCGCAGTAGCCGCAGCGCACCCGGCAGAAGGGCACGTGCACGTAGATGCCGAGGTTGCGCTCGTCCGCGTGGTCGGTGACGGAGTGCGGCAGGAGGCCGTCGGCGGGCGCCGGATCGGCGAGGGGAAGGGCGCTGGGCATTGTCCGATTCTCTCACCCGGCGGGCGGGAGCGCTCGCGCGGGGCGCTCAGGGGGCGTCGCGCACGACCACGTTCTCGCTGATGCGGGTCCAGCCCTCCGCCTCGCCCGCCGGCACACCCACCGCGGCGATGGCCGCCGTGTGTCCGACGCTACTCACCGTGAGCGGGCCTGCACCGCAGCCGATCACTGCTCCGACCGGATCGAGGATCACGACGCAGGGCCCGCCGGCATCCGCTTCGTCTCTCGCCTTGACGATGAAATAGTCGACGCCCTCGTGCGTTCCTGCGAAGCGCGTCGTCGAGAGGTCGTAGCCGTCCGTCTCGACCGTCAGGTCGTCGGGAAGCTCGTCCGCGGCGGTCTGATCGCGGTCGAAGGCCGGGTACGCCGATCCCGCGCAGCCGGTGAGCGCCACCCCGAGCGCGGCGGCGAGCATCAGCAGGGACGGGAGGCGGAGCTTCGACGTCGGCATGTCTGAACAATACTCCGCGCTGGCGGTCGCGGTTGGGCGCTGCGCTTTTTCGCCCGCGCTGCCGGATGTTCGGGCGCGGAGGCGAAAAGCAGGCGCGCGACCCGTCAGGGCGACCGTCAGTCGATCGGGCCGGCCAGCGCGCGCAGATAGCGCCGCGTGTAGAACTCCTGCGTCATCCGCAGCACCGGGTAGACCAGCCACCAGTACCAGCGCGCCGGGCGCGAGAAGGCGCGGATCACGATCCACACCGAGCCGTCGTCGGCGAGTTCGACGATGAAGGCCTCCTCCCCGTCCTCCGGATGCCCGGGAAGGGTGCCGTAGGCGAATCCGCGCCGCGTCGGCTCGTCCACCACGTAGACCACCCGCGCCGGCGCCTTCACGCGGGCGAGAAGGAAGGGGATGCCGAGCATGGCCGTGTCGCCGGGGGCGATCAGCGGCGTGCCGTCGGGCGCGTAGACGGTCTCGCCGTCGAGCGAGGTGTGAGAGGGGGTCAGCGGCGCCCCCGCCTGGTCGAAGAACACCGGGGTGTAGGTGAGCTCGCTCACGTAGTCGGGGGTGTGGTCGGTCTCGACGCGGAAGCCGCTGCCGCGCTGCACGCCCCAGGTGAGGATCGCCGTCGACGCCCAGTGGAACCGGTCCTCGCCGTGCCCGATGCGCGCGCGGCGCTCGAGCGGGCGGTAGCCGGCAGGCGGGTACTGCATCAGGTCGGGCGCCTGGGTCGCCCCGACCGCCCCGTAGCTCACGGGGCGGGTCCAGAGCTCGGCGACCGCGGTCACTACTTGTCTTTCTTCTTGGCTTCCGTGTCCCCGGTGAGGGCGGCCACGAAGGCCTCCTGGGGCACCTCGACCCGGCCGACCATCTTCATCCGCTTCTTGCCCTCCTTCTGCTTCTCGAGCAGTTTGCGCTTGCGGGTGATGTCACCGCCGTAGCACTTGGCCAGAACGTCCTTGCGGATGGCGCTAATCGACTCGCGCGCGATGATGCGGGCGCCGATGGCGGCCTGGATCGGCACCTCGAACTGCTGGCGCGGGATGAGCTTCTTCAGGCGCTCTGTCATCAGCACGCCGTAGGCGTAGGCCTTGTCGCGGTGCACGATGGCGCTGAACGCGTCGACGGCCTCGCCCTGCAGCAGGATGTCGACCTTCACGAGGTCGGCCTCCTGGTCGCCGATGGGCTCGTAGTCGAGGCTGGCGTAGCCGGCGGTCTTGCTCTTGAGCTGGTCGAAGAAGTCGAAGACGATCTCGCCGAGGGGCATCGTGTAGTGCAGCTCGACCCGGTCCTCCCCGACGTACTCCATGCCCTGCATGGTGCCGCGGCGGCCCTGGCAGAGCTCCATCACGGTGCCCACGAAGTCCTTCGGCAGCAGGATCGAGGCCTTAACGATCGGCTCGCGCACCTCGGCGATCTTGCCGCCGGGGAACTCGCTCGGGTTGGTGACGGTGACGGTCTTCTTGTCGTCGGTGGTCACCTCGTAGATCACGCTGGGCGCGGTGGCGATGAGGTCGATGTTGAACTCGCGCTCGAGGCGCTCGGTGATGATCTCCAGGTGCAGGAGGCCGAGGAAGCCGCAGCGGAAGCCGAAGCCGAGGGCCACGGAGGTCTCGGGCTCGTAGACGAGGGCGGCGTCGGAGAGCTTGAGCTTGTCGAGCGCCTCGCGCAGCAGAGGGTAGTCGCTGCCGTCGATCGGGTAGAGGCCCGAGAACACCATCGGCATCGGCTCGGAGTAGCCCTGCAGCGCGACGGTCGCGGGCTTCGCGAAGGAGGTGACGGTGTCGCCGACCTTGGAGAGGCGCACGTCCTTCACACCGGTGATCAGGTAGCCCACCTCGCCCACGCCGAGACCCTTGGTGGGCGTCGGCTCGGGCGCGCTCACACCGATCTCGAGCACCTCGTGGGCGCTCTTGGTGCTCATCATCATGATCTTCTCGCGCGGGTTGATCTTGCCGTCGATCATGCGCACGTAGGTGATCACGCCGCGGTAGGCGTCGTAGACGGAGTCGAAGATCATCGCGCGGGCGGGGGCGTCGGCGTCGCCCTTCGGTGCGGGGATCAAGCGCGTGGCCATGTCGAGCAGCTCGGGCACGCCGACGCCGGTCTTGCCGGAGACGAGCAGGATGTCTTCGGGCTTACAGCCGATGAGGCCGACGATCTCCTTGATGTACTTCTCGGGGTCGGCGGCCGGCAGGTCGATCTTGTTGAGCACCGGGATGATCGTGAGGTCGTTCTCGAGCGCGAGGTAGAGGTTCGCGAGCGTCTGCGCTTCGATGCCCTGGGCGGCGTCGACGAGCAGGATCGCGCCCTCGCAGGCGGCGAGGCTGCGGCTGACCTCGTAGGTGAAGTCCACGTGGCCGGGGGTGTCGATCATGTTCAGCGCGTAGGTCTGGCCGTCGAGCTCCCACGGCATCCGCACCGCCTGGCTCTTGATCGTGATGCCGCGCTCGCGCTCGATGTCCATGCGGTCGAGGTACTGCGCGCGCATGTCGCGGTCGCTGACCACGCCGGTGATCTGGAGCATGCGGTCGGCCAGAGTCGACTTGCCGTGATCGATGTGGGCGATGATGCAGAAGTTGCGAATGAACGCCGGATCGGTGGAGGCAGGCTCGAGGGCCGTGAGTGCGCGAGGAGACATTTGTGCCTATTCTCCCATGCGTGCGGCGAACGTGGGTGCGGATGCCCGGGGAGCCGTCGACGAGGCGAGTCGCTGAAATATAGTCAGCACCGTTTACTGCGCCGCGATCCGGCGCTAGCGTGTGCATCACCCGTGCTCCTGCGCCACCGCTGTCGGAATGGAAACGCCGTGAAACATGCCAGAACCCTCGCCGCCGCCGCGGCGATCGCCCTCCTCTCCCTCACCTCCGCCCTCGGCGCCGCGCCCGCTGCGGCGGCGCCCGGCGACGTCTACGTCACCGCCGCGAGCGTCGCTCCGACGCAGGACCCGCCCCAGCCGGGCTGGAGCTACGCCGCGACGGCGACGGCACCGGTGAGCACACCGTCCGGCCTGACCGTCGCCGCGCTCTCGCGGCTCGTCCTCGGTCTCGGCACCGCGGCCGCCGGCAGCACCCTCGCCGGCTTCGGCGACACGGTCGTGGTCGACGCCGTGACGGAGGCGGCCGGCGTCGATTTCGGCATCGGACTGCTGCTCGACCCCGCCGACCCCGCCAGCTACACCGAGATCTCCTCCGACGCGCTCGGCGCCGCCGCCTTCGACCCGGCCTCCACCTGGACGGGCACCTTCTTCGCCGGGAGCCTGACCCTCGCGCAGATCGACACCCTCGCGCCCGGCCTGCTCGTGGCCGCGGTCTCCTTCGGCGGCGCGACGGACGACTTCGCCGTGGCGCGGTTCGCCGCGAACGGCGTGGTCTACGCCTTCACCCCGGTGCCGACCGCGACCGCGACACCGGCCACGCTCACCCCCCTCGCCCTCGGCACCACGGGGGTGACCGCCACCTTCACCGGCCTGCTGCCCGGCGCGCAGGTCTTCGCCTTCTTCACCCCAGACTCCGGCGACCCCGACGACGTCGTACTGATCGACGAGCTCTTCACAGCGGATGCCGCGGGCGCGGTCACCGTCGGCTACATCGCCCCGTCGACGACGTCCGCCGTCGGGCCGTACTCGATCGTGGTCGGCGACGGGCTCGACGTGGTCACGGCCTCCTTCGCGGTGGTGGCCGCCGTGGTTCCGGTGGTGCCGACTCCGCCGGGCGCTCCCGGGCCGGCCGCTGCCGCGCCGGCGCCGCAGCTCGCGGCCACCGGTGTCGACGCGGGTGCCGGCGTGCTCGCCGGAACCGTGCTGCTGCTGGCCGGCGCCGGCCTCGTTGCCGCGGCCTCCGCGCGCAGATCGGCACAATTCTCCCGCCCATGACACCCGACCGGGGGTCGGCACGGGGTGCGAATGGACCGAATCCTAAAATTCACGACACATCTTGACGTATTTGGTAGCAATCTTTCAGTTTCTGTATAGGCTCGGAACAATTACTTTCTGAGTAGAACTTTGCTCCCTGCAGAAACGGAACCACCTGTGAAACTCTCCCGCGTCCTCGCCGCCACAGCCGGCGTCGCACTGGTCGGAACCTCGGCGTTCGCTTTCGCCGCGCCCGCATCCGCCGCTGACATCGTCGCACCGGCAGCCCCCTTCCCCGCCGAGACCAACCCCTACTCCGCGGGATGGTTCACCGGCGGCGGCAGCGTCGGTTCGTCCAGCTCCGATGCCGTCTACGGACTGAACATCACCGCTGGCGCGCTCCCCGCGAACACCTACCAGGTACTCAACGGCACCCCGGTCACGGGTGACCTGACGGACCTCGTCGCCGATGCCCGCCTGTACGTCACGCGTGGCGTTGCCGCGTTCCAGATCCCGGTATTCGGCGAGGTCGGCCAGCCGAACCAGCAGTTCACCACCCTGCGCCCCGCCGTCCCGACCGCTCCCGGCAATCCGTCGTTCGCGGCCACCGACCTGTGGATCACCAGCCAGCCCCTCGGCACCTACGCTGCGAACTCCACCGCCACGCTCGCTGAGTTCGAGGCGGTCCTCGACGGCGGCGTCGTTCCCGGCTACCAGATCCTCGCCTTCGGCGCAGCGGTCGGCAACGGCCAGACCGGCTCCATCTCGCAGATCGAGTTCGCAGGCAACACGCACCTGTTCCGCGGCGATGTCACCGGAACCCAGTCCGCGACGAGCGTCACCCGTGCGCAGCTGGCGAACCCCGGAATCACCTTCACGGTCTCGAACCTCGTCCCGCTCGAGCCGATCGTCATCTCCGGCTACAGCGACTTCGGCGGCGGAATCATCTCCGAGGGCGAGTTCTTCGCCGACGCCGACGGCAACTTCAGCTACACCTACGCCTACGGCGACGCGGAGTTCCCGGCCGAGCTCGGCACCTCGAACATCGGTATCTTCGGTGTGAACAGCGGATTCGACGCTCAGTTCGCGTTCGCCGTCACCGCTGACGTCGCTGCCGTCCCGGCTCCCGGCACCCCCGGCGCCCCGGCGCAGCTCGCAGCGACCGGCACCGAGCTGACCGGCGGCATCGTCGCCGGCGGCATCCTGCTGCTGGCCGGCGCCGGCCTCGCCGTCGCCGCGACGCGCCGTCGCCTCGGCAACCAGGCGTAGTACCCGCTCATAGAAAGGGGCTCGAGACCGTCAGGTCTCGAGCCCCTTTTGTGTTCCCTGGGCTAGAGCAGCGAGAGGAGAACCAGCGGCCCGGTCATCGCGATGCCGACCACGGCGGCGATCATCCAGCCGAAGGCCATCACCGAGCCGAGCACGATCGCGGCGACGGCGAAGCCGCGGCCCGCGGGTTCGCGGCGGTAGCCCATCACGCCGAGCACGATCGCGGCGATCGGCACAAGGAAGGTCTGGCCGAGCACGACGGACCCGAGCCCGAGCGCGAAGCCGACGATGCTCAGGGAGCGGGCGGTTGCGGTCGCAGGGGCCGCGCTGGTGGTTTCCGGGTAGGCGGTTGTTGTCATAGCCACAACGCTAGGCAGCCGCCGCGGGGGTCGCCATCGGGGAAACCCCCGGAATCCGGGTCAGGGTAGCGGCGCCGACTCGCGGGGCGCGGCCGATCCGGTGATGTCGCGCACGGCGCCGTCGAGCTCGGGGAAGTCGAAGACGAAGCCCTCCGCGAGCAGCCGCGTCGGCACGACCCAGCGGCTCTTCAGCAGCAGCTCGGTCTCGGTCTGCAGGGCGACCGAGCCGATCTCCAGCATCCAGCGGTAGAGCGGCAGGCCGAAGCGGGCGCCGACAGCGCGGCGCAGCGTCGCCATCAGCTCGACGTTCTGCACCGGGCCGGGCGCCGTCACGTTGACCGGGCCGTCGATGCCCACGTCGGCCTGGATGAAGCGGATGGCGCGGTAGACGTCGTCGATGTGCACCCAGCTGAACATCTGGCGCCCGCCGTGCGTCTTGCCGCCGCGCTGCGGGCCGCCGAGGCCCACCCTGGCGAGGGCGAGCAGCAGCTTCAGGGCGGAGCCGTCGCCGAGCACGATCGCCATGCGCAGCGCCACCTGGCGCACGCCGTCGCGGTGGTGGCTGAAGAACTCCCGCTCCCAGGCCGTGGCGACGTTGACGGAGAATCCGTTGCCGATCTGGCCGTCCTCGTCGGTCATCGGACGGTCGTCGGCGTGCCGGTAGATGGTGGCGGTGCTGGAGTTGAACCAGAGCGCCGGCGGGTTCGCCACGGACTCGACGGCGCGGCCGAGCTCGCCGGTGGTGAGCAGGCGCGAGCTGAAGATCGCCGCCCGGTTCTTATGGGTGTAGCGCGCGTTGACGCTCTTGCCCGCGAGGTTGATCAGCACGTCGGCGCCGTCGAGGGCCGCCTCGAGGGCGGCGGTGTCGCCCCAGGCGATGTCGGAGCCGCTGCGGCCGACCGTGACGACGCTCTCGCCCTCCTCCCGGAACCTGCGGATCAGGTACTGCCCGATGAATCCGCTCGCGCCTGCGATGACGATGCGCTGACCACTCACTTGCCGCTCCTCATGTTCGGAACGGGGATGCGTCCCAGCCCTTCGACCACATTCTCCTCCGATGTCGCGAGGCTCGCGCGGATCCACCCCTCGCCCGAGCGCCCGAAGGCGCTGCCGGGGGCCACGGCCACCCGGCTCTCGAGCAGGAACTGCTCGGCCCAGCCCGCCACGTCGCCCGCGCTCGCGTGGCTGACATCGATCCAGAGATAGAAGGCGCCGGTGGGCGGCAGGTAGCGGATGCCGCGCGCGTCGAGCAGCGCCGTGGCCGCGTCCAGCGTGGCCCGGTAGTGCGCCTTCGCCGCGGCGACGTGGCCGTGGTCGCCGGTGATCGCGGCCACCGCGGCGTACTGGGCAGGCATGCTGACGCAGCTGATGGTCGCCTCCTGCACCGAGCGCATGGTGGCGGCCAGGCCCGGCGGGGTCACGAGGTAGCCGACGCGGACGCCGGTCATGGCGTAGGTCTTGGAGAGCGAGAAGGCGGTGAAGACGCGGTTGTCGTCATCGAGGCTGGCGATGCTCACGTGCTTCTCGCCGAAGGTGAAGTACTCGTAGACCTCGTCGCTGATGATCCACAGGTCGTGGCGCTTCGCGAAGTCGAGCAGCTCGCGCAGCACGCTCTCGGGGAAGATCGCTCCGAGCGGGTTCGACGGCGAGTTGACGATCAGCACCCGGGTGCGGTCGGTGACCAGCCGTTCGAGCTCGTCGATGTCGGGCAGGAAGCCTCGCTCGGGCGTGAGCGAGTACGGGATGGGCCGGGCGTCGAGCATCCGCACGCCCATGGTGAACGTGGTGTAGCCCGGATCGGGGATCAGTGCCTCGTCGCCTGCCGAGAGGGTGAGCGTCATCGCCTGGTAGAGCGCCTGGGTGGCGCCGACGGTGACCCAGACACGCTCGACGTCGACGTGCAGGTCGTTCTCCCTGGCCAGCTTCTCCACAATCGCGGTGCGCAGCGGCGCGATCCCGCCGTTCGGGGCGTAGTCGGTGGCGTCGGCGTCCCAGGCGTGCTTCGCCGCCTCGGCGATGTGCGGGGCGACGGCCACGTCGGGCTCGCCGATCACGAGCGAGATGACGTCGTCGAGCCTGGTCGACATCTCGAAGATGTGACGGATGCCCGACCCGGGAACCGAGTCGATGTGCGGAGCGAGGTGCGGCATGCTCTCAGGCTATTACGCTGGGCGGCATGCTCGGTTCGGTCGTCCTCGTTCACGGGCTGCGCACATCCGCTTCGATGTGGCGTCACCAGGTCGGCGTCCTCACGGACCTCGGCTACACGGTGTCGGCGCCCGACCTGCCCGGCCATGGCGCGCGGATGGGCGAGCGGTTCACCCTCGCCGCCGGTGTGGCGACCATCGACGACGCGGTGGCCGCGGCCCCCGGTCCGGTGTTCCTCGCCGGGTTCTCGCTGGGCGGCTACCTGGCGACGCACTGGGCGGCGGCTTCGCCCCGCGCGGTCACGGGCATCCTCGCGGCCAGCTGCGGGACCCAGCCGCACCGGGTGGTCCTCGACGCCTGGCGCCTCGGGGCCGGCGCCATCCACCTGCTGCCCGACCGGGGGCTCGCCCTCAACAACGCCGTGGTGCGCGCGACGATCCGCGACCCGGAGTACGCGAACGACGTGATCGCGGGCGGTGTGGCGCTCGAGGTGATGCAGGACGTGCTGCGCGAGCTGCGCGGCATCCGCATGGAGCGGGCACTCTCCCGCATCGACCTGCCAGTGTGGCTGGTCAACGGAACCCTCGACCACATCCGGCTGCAGGAGCGGCGGTTCCTGGCCGCCACCCGGCACGGCACGCTCGTGCGCATCCCGGGTGCCACCCATATGGTGAGCCTCGCCCGGCCCAAGGCCTTCACGCGCGTTCTCGTCGACGCGATACGATCGTGCGGCGCGGCGACGCCTCTCTGATTGCCGGATCCGGCGAACTGCTGGTAATGTTGCCTGTTGGCTTCCGTGCAACCCTCTATTGCATGACTTGCAGCTGAAAATCGCTAATTTCGGCTGCCCCCGCGAGAGTTCTCCCGCGGAGTTTCTTACACTCGTCAGTTCAAAAACAAGAAGGTAAATTCAGTGGCAAACATCAAGTCGCAGATCAAGCGCATCGGAACCAACAAGAAGTCGCAGGACCGCAACAAGGCCGTCAAGAGCGAGGTCAAGACCGCGATCCGCAGCGTCCGCGCCGCGGTCACCGCCGGCGACAAGGACCTCGCCGTCGCCACGCTCCTCATCGCAGCCAAGAAGCTCGACAAGGCAGCCAGCAAGGGCGTCATCCACAAGAACCAGGCCGCCAACAAGAAGTCGGCGATCGCCAAGGCTGTCGCGGCCCTCTAAGCCCCGAATCCTTTTCCGAAAGGGCCCCGCACGCCTCGGCGTGCGGGGCCCTTTCGCGTTCCGGGGCGGCCTCGTGCCGGAAGGGAGGAGCTTCTGGGAACGACCCCGGAAACGTCCTTCCTCACGCGTGCATCGGAAGGAAGCTCCTCCCCTGCCGCGAGTCGACACCCGGGTCAGCGGATGCCGCGGCTCGCGTCGCGCGGGACGGCCGTGTCGCGCGCACCCGGCCGGAGGAACGGGGGCTTCCGCACGCCCGGCCGGAGGAACGGGGGCTTCCGCACGCCCGACCGGAGAAACAGGGGTCTTCGCGGGCCCAACTCCGGCGCACGAGCGGGCGACCGCGGCCGCGGTGCCGCGCGGACGGCGCGGACGCGGGTGCGGGAGCCGCAGGCGTGAGTGCGGGTGCCGCGGACGCGAGTGCGGGTGCCGCAGGCGCGAGTGCGGGTGCCGCGGACGCGGGTGCGGCGCGCGCACGGGGCAACCGCGGGCGGACGGCGGACTCCTCGCGCGTCATACGTCGGCGTCGCGATCAGGCGGATGCCGCGGCCCGGGTTCTGCGGTGGTCTTCTGCGCGAGGCCTCAGCTGCCGCCGCGGTTCGCCACGATGCCCACCATGCGCTCGAGCGCGAAGACCGGGTCGCGGCCGCCGCCCTTGATCTGGGCGTCCGTGTCGGCGAGCAGCTCGATCGAACGGCCGAGGCCGTCGTCGCTCCAGCCCTGCAGGTCGCGCTTGGCGCGGTTGACCTGCCAGGGGGCGAGCCCGAACTGCTGGGCGAGCTGCCCGTCGCTGCCGCGCACGCCGTAGAGCTTGGCCATGGTGCGCAGCTTGGAGGCGAAGGCCGCGAGCATCGGCACCGGATCGGCACCCGACGCGAGGGCGTGCCGCAGCAGGATCAGCGCCTCGCCGTGGCGGCCGGCGATGGCGGAGTCCGCAACCTTGAACGCGGTGGTCTCGACGCGGCCGGAGTAGTACTTCTCCACCGTCACCTCGGTGATCTGGTCGCTCGCGTCGGCCAGCAGCTGCTGGCAGGCGCTGGCCAGCTCCGCGAGGTCGTCCGAGAAAGCCGAGACGAGGGCGCGCAGCGCACCCGGGGTGATGCGTCGGTTGGCCGTGGCGAACTCAGCCGCCGCGAACTCGTACTTCTCCGCGTCCTTCTTGAGGTCGGCGCAGACCACCTCGATGCCGTTGCCCAACCCGCCGCGGATGGCGTCGAGCATGCGCTTGCCGCGCACGCCGCCGGCGTGGCGGAGCACGAGGTAGCAGTCCTCCGCGGGGTTCTCGAGGTAGCTGAGCACCTCGGCCATAAACGCGTCCGTGCACTTCTCGACGCTGTCGACGCGGATGAACCGCGGCTCGGCGAACAGCGAGGGGCTGGCCAGCGTCACGAGCTCGCCCGGCGAGAACTGCGCGGCGTCGAGGTCGCCGAGCTCGAGGCTCGGATCCTCGATGCGCAGCGTGTCGCGCAGCAGGCGGATGGCGCGGTCGGCGAGGAAGCCCTCGGTGCCGGAGACCAGCACCACGTGCGCGGGACGGATCTTGTCCCACGAGAGCTGCGGGATGACGACCTTCGCCTTGCTGGCGGTGGCCTTGGCGGCTGGCTTGACGGCCACGGTGCTCCCTCGATCGATACTGCTCCCAGCCTAATCGCCGCCCACGACGCCGCCCGCCGCGCTGCAGTCCTGCGCCTGCGCCGCCGCTGCGTCCGCCGCCGCGCTGCGTTCCCGCATCCGCGCCGCGGCTGCGTCCGCCGCCGCGCTGCGTCCCCGCATCCGCGCCGCTGCTGCGTCCGCCGCCGCTCGGCCGGGCGCTGCGTGGGCGCTGCGTCGGCCGCTGCGTCCAGACCCGCACCGTCCCCGGCTCCGGCCCGGGCGCGAGCAGCACGAGGCCGCCCAGATCGGTGCGCACGGCCGCGGTGCCGGCCGCCGCGAGGTCGTCGAGCAGCGCCGCGGTGGGATGCCCGTAGTCGTTCCCCGCTCCTACACTGACCACCCCGACGCGGGCCGCGGCACGCGCGTACAGCCGCTCCGACTGATCCGCGGAGCCGTGGTGCGCGACCTTGACCACCTCCACCTCGCCGATGCCTCCCGCCGCGAGCACGGACTCCTGCGCCCGCTCGCCGAGGTCTCCGAGGAACAGCGAGCCGAGGCATCCGCTTGCACAGCGGCCCACCGGCTCGAAAGCCAGGGTGACGCTGGCGTCGTTGCCCGGCTCCACCGGACCGAGCCGGGCGCGCGGCCAGAGCACCTCCCAGCGCAGCTCGCCGAGGACGCCCGTGTCACCGCGGCTCATCTGCTCGACCGCCGCTCCCCGCTCGCGCAGGTCGGCGATCAGCCGGTCGTCGTCCGGCTCGCCCGAGGGCCCGACCACCGCCCGATCGACCCGCCCGAGCACCGCCTCGGTGCCGCCCACGTGGTCGAGGTCGAAGTGGCTGAGCACGAGCAGGTCGATGCGCGCGATGCCGAGGTCGTCGAGGCAGGCGGCGAGCGGTTCGGGATCCGACCCGGTGTCGACGAGCGCCACGGCGCCGGCGCTGCGCACGAGCACCGCATCGCCCTGGCCGATGTCGCAGGCAGCGATCTGCCAATCGGCGGGGCGGCTGAGCAGCTGCACCGAGCGGATGCCGGCGCCCGCGCCGACGAGACCGACCAGCGTCACCAGCGCCACGGCCCCCGACACCACGCGGGACCGCCGGGACACCCGAGCGAGCGCGGCGACGAGGGCGCCCGCCGTCACGATCACGAGCAGCGCGACGCCCGGCGGACCGGTCGGCCAGGGCAGTGCGGCACCCGGCAGCCCGGCGAAGTACCCGGCGACCGCGGCGATCCACGCGGCGGGCAGCCAGGCCACGGCCGCGAGAAGCCCGCCGAGCGCGGGGACGAGCGGGAGCAGCACGCAGGCGAGAAGCCCGAGAACGGTGGCCAGCGGCGCGGCCGGCTCGGCGAGCGTGTTGGCGACGACCCCGTAGAGCGGGATGGCCGGGTCGAGAAGCAGCAGCACCGGCTGGCAGGCCAGCTGTGCGGCGAGCGGCACCGCGATCGTGACGGCGAGCCAGCGCGGCAGGCGGCGTGCCAGCAGCCGGGTGAGAGCGGGGGCCAGCACGAGCAGCCCGCCGGTGGCGAGCACCGACAGGGCGAACCCGTAGTCGCGGCTCAGCCACGGGTCGGCGCAGAGCAGCAGCAGCGCGGCGAGCGACAGCACGGGGAGCCCGCGCACCGGACGTCCGCCGCCGAAGGCGAGCAGCACGATCACGGCCATCACCGAGGCGCGCACCACGCTCGACTGCGGTGTCACCAGCACGACGAAGCCCACCAGCACCAGGACGGCGGCCGCCACCCTCGCCCGACGGGACAGCCCGGCCAGCGCCCCGAGCAGCAGCACGAGGCCGACGATGATGGCGCAGTTCGCCCCGGACACCGCGGTCAGATGGCTGAGCGCCGAGGCCTTCATCGCGGCGTCGAGCTCCTCGCCGACCGCCGAGGTGTCGCCGATCGCCAGGCCGGGCAGCAGGTCGCCGCCGTCGCCCGGCAGCCGGGCCGCGGCCGCCGCGAAACCCGCCCGCAGGCCGTTCGCCCAGTCGAGGTACGCCGGGGGCGGCGCGACGAGCTCCGCCTCGCCGTCGGCGAAGAGGAGAAAGCCCACGTCGTCCTCGGGTGCGGCGGCATCGAGTCTCGCATACAGCCGCAGGGTCGATCCGATCCCGACCGGATCGTCCACCTCCGCGCCGAACACGAGCACCGGGACGGAGACCGACAGCGCGTCGCCCGAGGCCGCGCCCGAAGCCCGCCCCGAGGCAACGACCGCCGCGGACCCCCGCGGCGCCACCATCACCAGGGTGGCCGCCACCGGTCCGTCCCGCGCGCGCCTCGCACCATCTCGCGCGGCACCCTCTCCCCCGGTGCCTTCTCCCGCGGCGCCCTCCCCCGACGCCATCTGCTCCGCCGCGACGACCAGCACGGTCAGCGCCCGTCCGTGCCCGGCGAGCTCCAGCACCTCGGGCGGCTGCCTCGCCGGCGCCCGCACCGCCACCACCGTCGCGACCACCGCCACCGCGACCAGGCAGGCCGCCAGCTGCGCCGCCCAGCCGCGGACCACGGCCACCAGCCCGAGCGCCACCGCCGCCCCGGCCGCGACCCAGCCGGCACCCGCCACGGCGGGTGCGGCGGACGGTGCCGCCACGATCAGCAGCGCCGCGCACCAGGCGGCCGCCGCCGGCAGCGCCAGACGCAGGTCGAGTCCGGTGCGTGATCGGGCGCGTCGGGCGCTCACAGCGTCACCAGGTCCTTGAAGCCGTCGAAGGTCTTCTCGCCGATGCCCGTCACGCTCATCAGGTCCTCGATCGCCGTGAACCGCCCGTTGGTCTCCCGCCAGGCGATGATGCGCGCGGACATCGCCGGGCCGACACGGGGCAGCGTCTCCAGCTCCGCCGCATCCGCCGTATTGATGTTCACCTTCGCGCCGCCCTCTCCCGGAGCACCCGGCGGCGGCGCACCGGACTGCGCGGGCGGCGCCTCGCCCACGACCGGCACCACGATCTGCTCGCCGTCGGCGACGAACCGTGCCAGATTGAGCTGCGACTGGTCGGCGTTCTCGCCGAATCCGCCGGCAGCGGCGACCGCGTCGACGGCCCGCGCACCGTCGCTCAGCTCGTAGAGCCCCGGCCGGTTAACTGCTCCGAGGATGTGTACGAAGATCACCGCGCCGCCGGGCGTGGCGGATGCGGCGGATGCGGCGGTCTCGTCGTCGACGACACCGTCTCCGGCCACACCGGGCCCCGCCCCCACAGTGGAGCTCGCCCCGCGCGGCGCCAGCGCGGAGAAGAGCACCGCGCAGCCGAGCGCGACGAAGAGCAGCACCGCGGCCGCGCCGATGCCGATCCGCACGCGCGAGCGGGCGATCGGAGGGGGCGGATCGGCGCTCATCCCCCGAGGCTAGGCACGCCGGACGACCGACGGCGGGCATCCGCTGAATCTGTGCGGATACCCGCCGTCGGCGGTGCTGTGGAGGACCTACTTCGTGGAGATGGAGACCACGCGCGGGGCGCGGACCACGACCTTCACGATCGGCTTGTCGCCGAGGCTGCGGATGACCGCCTCCGACTTGCGGGCGAGCGCCTCCAGGTCCTCGCCGCTGATCTTCGGCGAGACCTCGAACTTGTCGCGCACCTTGCCGTCGACCTGCACGACGGCGGTGACGGCGTCCTCGACGAGCAGCGTCGGGTCGGCCTTGCGCAGTCGCGTGTGGGCCACGGGAGGCTGGTAGCCCAACTTCTCCCACATCTCCTCGGCGGAGTACGGGGCGAAGAGGCTGAGCGCCACGGTGATCACCTCGGCGGCCTCGCGCACCGCGGCGTCGCCGCCGCCCGCTCCGCCGTCGATCGTCTTGCGGGTGGCGTTGACGAGCTCCATCAGGCGCGCGACGACCACGTTGAACTTGAACGACTCGACCAGGTTCGGCGCGTCGGCGAGGAAGCGGTGGGTCTGCTTGCGCAGCGCGAGGTTGCCGGTCTTCCATTCGATGTCGGGCGAGCTGGTGACGTCGTTCGCGACGCGCCAGGCGCGGGCGAGGAACTTGGCGGAGCCGGCGGGAGAGACGTCCTCCCAGTTGATGTCGTCCTCCGGCGGGCCGGCGAACACCATCGTGAGGCGCACGGCGTCGACGCCGAACTCGTTGATGACGTCGCCGAGGTTGACGCCGCCCTTGCTCTTGCTCATCTTCGACCCGCCGGAGAGCACCATTCCCTGGTTGAGCAGCGAGGTGAAGGGCTCGGTGAACGACACGTGGCCGAGGTCGAACAGCACCTTGGTGATGAAGCGGGCGTAGAGCAGGTGCAGGATCGCGTGCTCGATGCCGCCCACGTACTGGTCGACCGGCGCCCACGCCTCGGCCAGCTTCGGGTCGAAGGCCTGGGTGGGGTCGTTCGGGTTGAGGAAGCGCAGGAAGTACCAGGAGCTGTCGACGAAGGTGTCCATCGTGTCCGCGTCGCGGAGCGCCGGGCTGCCGTCGCGCGGGTCGGGCACGTTCACCCAGTCCGCAGCGGCGCCGAGCGGGCTCTGCCCCTTCGGCTGCAGATCGAGACCCTCGGTCGGCGGCAGCTCGACGGGCAGCTGGTCGCCGGGAACCGGGATCAGCTCGCCGTCCGCGCCGTGGATGATCGGGATCGGGGTGCCCCAGTAGCGCTGGCGGCTGATCAGCCAGTCGCGCAGGCGGTAGGTCTTGGCCGCGCGGCCGGTGCCGAGCGACTCGAGCAGCGCGATGGCCTTCTTGATGGCGTTGCCGCGGCTGAGGCCGTCCAACGGACCCGAGTTGATCATCCGCCCGTCGCCGACGAGCGCCTCGCCGGTCGCGGTCGGGGTCAGCGGGGGGAGGTCGTCGGGCAGGATCGCCTGGCCGTTCTCGTCGAGCTCGAGCACGGGGATGGCGGCGGTGACGGGGGCGTTCGTGTCGACCACCACCACCACGGGCAGGTCGAACTTGATCGCGAAGTCGAGGTCGCGCTGGTCGTGCGCGGGCACGGCCATCACGGCGCCGTGGCCGTAGTCGGCGAGCACGTAGTCGGCGGCCCAGATCGGGATGCGCTCCTTGGTGACCGGGTTCACGGCGAAGCGGCGCAGCGGCACGCCCGTCTTCTCACGGGTGGCGTCCTGGCGCTCGATCTCGGTGCTCTTCTGGATCTGCTCGAGGTACTCGGCGAAGACCGCCTTCGTCTCGTCGGACCCGGTCGAGACCAGCTCGGCCGCGAGGTCGGAGTCGGGGGCGACGACCATGAAGGTGGCGCCGAAGAGGGTGTCGGGGCGGGTCGTGAACACGGTGACGGGCTCGTCGCGGCCGTCGATCGCGAAGTCGACGTCTGCGCCGACCGAGCGGCCGATCCAGTTCTTCTGCATGGCGATGACCTTGCTCGGCCAGGCGCCCTCGAGCTGGTTCAGGTCGTCGAGCAGGCGGTCGGCGTAGTCGGTGATCTTGAGGTACCACTGGGTCTTCTTCTTCTTGACCACGATGGCGCCCGAGCGCTCGGAGGTGCCGTCGGCGAGCACCTGCTCGTTCGCGAGGACGGTCTGATCCACCGGGTCCCAGTTGACCCAGCTCTCCTTGCGGTAGGCCAGACCCTTCTTGAACATCTCGAGGAACAGCCACTGGTTCCACTTGTAGTACTCGGGGTCGCTGGTGGCGAGCTCGCGGTCCCAGTCGACGCTGGTCGCGTAGCGGCGCATCGACGCCTTCTGCTCCGCGATGTTGCTGTAGGTCCAGTCGCGCGGGTTGACGCCGCGCTTTATCGCCGCGTTCTCGGCGGGCAGGCCGAAGGAGTCCCAGCCGACCGGGTGCAGCACGTTGAAGCCCTGCATCCGCCAGTAGCGGGCTACGACGTCGGCGAGGGCGTAGGCCTCGCCGTGCCCCATGTGCAGGTCGCCCGAGGGATAGGAGAACATGTCGAGGATGTACTTGCGCGGACGCTTGTCGTCGCTGTTGTTCGTGGCGAAGGGCTTGAGCTCGTCCCAGATCGGCTGCCACTTCTTCTGGATCGCGTCGATGTCGTACGCGGGGGCGTCGTCGGGGTACTCGTGTGCCACGTGGATCTCAATTCGTTGCGGGAGGGGGCGCGCGTTTAGCTGATTCCCCGGTACGCGGGGTGGCCCAACGTCCAAGATTAGCGAATTCGTGGGAGACGCGCGGCGCATCCGCTGGAACAGCCGGTGACATCGCGCCGTCGACCTGCAACTCGGGGGTTGCAACATCCGCCGACGGAGTGCAACCATCAAGTTGCACAAACTCCCCATCCACGAAAGGAACACCATGACAAGCACATCGCCCGCCCGCATCGACGCGGACGCCTGGAGCGTCACTCGCACGGTGCGGATCGCCGCCGACAGGTCGAGGGTGTGGGCCGCGATCACCCGCCCCGAGCTCATCGCCCAGTGGTTCGGCCAGTCGGCGACGCTGGACCGCCTCGCGGTCGGCGGGACCGGCACCTTCCGCTGGGACGGCTACGACGACGACTTCCCGGTGCTCATCGTCCAGTTCGACCCGGAGACCGTCTACGCCTACCGCTGGGGCCGTCGCGACGAACCGCTGCGCGACGACAACTCGACCGTGGCGCGCTTCACCCTCAGCGACGACGGCGACGCGACGCTGCTCACCGTGGTCGAGACGGGGTTCGACAACCTCGCGGGCGACGCCGCGCACCGCGGCTCGCGCCTGGAGGAGAACCGCGGCGGCTGGGACTCGGAGCTCGACGAGCTCGTCGCGTTCCTGACGAACGCGTGAGCGCCCCTCCCGCCGGGCCGGCCCCCGTGTTCGCCGCGCTCAGCGACGAGACCCGCTGGAGCATCCTCGCCGAGCTCGGACGGCGCGACCTCTCGGCCTCCGCCCTCGCGGGTGTGCTCCCGGTGTCGCGTCAGGCGATCGCCAAGCACCTCGCCGTGCTGGTTGCCGTCGGCCTGGTGGAGCCGGTGCCGGCCGGGCGGGAGATCCGCTACCGCGCGGTCGGCGACCGGCTGAGCGACCTGGCGCGCGAGCTCGAGTCGATCGGCGCCGCCTGGGACCGCCGCCTCGACACCATCCGACGCATCGCGGAGGAGCTGTAGCGGCGCGGCCCGTGTCGCCTCACCGTCCTCCCCCTCTGCCGCGCCCCTCTTCGGAAATTCAGGACACAGGACCAGGGCGGATGCCGCGTTCCGCGAGTCTCCGCGGACGACGCGGCCGCGGCATCCGCAAAGTCCTGAATTTCCGAATGCGCCGCGGGCGACCGCTCAGGCGCCCAGCACCGCCAGCAGCGCTGCCGCCTTCAGCCGCACCTCGGCCAGCTCCTCGAGCGGCACCGACAGCGCGGTGATGCCGCCGCCCGCGCCGACCGTCGCCCCGTCCGCGTCGAGCACGATGGAGCGGATGACCATGGCCAGGTCGACGCGCCCGTCCAGCCCGAAGTACCCGAAGGCCCCGGAGTAGATGCCGCGCGCCCGGCCCTCGAGGGCGTCGAGGATCGTGGTGGCGCTGCGTTTCGGGGCCCCGGTCATCGAGCCGGCGGGGAAGCAGGCGGCCACGGCGTCCAGGGCGTCGAGGCCGGGGGCGAGCCGCCCGCGCACGGTGCTCACCAGTTGGTGCACGTGCTCGTAGCTCTCCACGGCGAACAACTCGGGAACCACCACCGACCCGAGCTCGCTCACCCGCCCGATGTCGTTGCGCATCAGATCGACGATCATCAGGTTCTCGGCACGCTCCTTGTCGCTGGCGAGGAGCTCGGCGCGCAGCGCCGCATCCGCTTCGGGGGTCGAGCCACGCGCTCTCGTGCCCTTGATCGGACGCGACTCCACCACCCCGCCGGGCGACACCGCGAGGAACTGCTCGGGCGAGGCGCTGAGCAGCGCGACGCCGCCGACCCGCAGCAGCGCGCCGTAGTGGGCGGGGCTCGAGGCGCGCAGTGCGAGGTAGCTGCCGAAGGGGTCGAAGCTGCCCGGCACGCTCGCCTCCGTGGTGAGGCAGAGCTGGTAGGCGTCTCCGTCGCGGATCGCGGCCTGGCAGTCGGCGATCCGGCGCAGGTAGTCGTCGTCGCTGCTGTGCCAGCGGGCCGATGCCGGCGGGTTGCGCGCGGGCGGCGGCGCCTCCGCGGACTCCAGCGCGGCGAGCGTGGCGTCGCGCCAGTCGGCCAGGGCACCGTCCCACGCGCCGCCCAGGGCGATCAGCCACACCTCGCGCCGGTCGTGGTCGAAGGCGAGGGCGCGGTCGGCGAACATCATCGCCGCGTCGGGGTAGCGGGAGGTGCGGGTGACGGGCGCCTGCATCGTGGCTCCGCGCAGCTCGTAGCCGAGCCAGCCGACCCAGCCGAGGGCGAAGCCGCCGGTGGGCGGTGTGGTGGCGGCCGGCAGGTCGCCGGGCGGCACGCCCTCTGTCGGCACGCCCTCGGCGGCCCCGCCCTGCCCGGCGATCTCCGCGCGCAGCTGCTCGAGGATGTCGCTCCCGCCCAGCACCCGCGAGCCCGCGCCGAGGTAGCTCCAGCCCGTGCCGCGGGCGCTGTCCAGCCAGAAGCTGTCCGTCTCCTCGGCGAGAAGCGCCCACCAGGCGGCGGCAGGGTCGACCCAGCGTCCGAGCGGATGCCGCAGCACGCGTGCGGGCGGAGGCGCTGCGGGACACATACCCTGAGTGTATGAGTTCCTCGGCACCGCCCACCTCGGCCATCTACCGCTGGCACGACGGGACGCTCGAGCTGCTCGAGTACTGCGACATGAGCGAGACCGTGCTGATCGCCGCTGACTCCTGGCTCGTCTCCGAGGGCCGGACGCTCGCGCTCGGGCTGCACCGGCAGCGGTTCTTCGACGCGCTGCCCGCCGAGGTGCCGGCCGACGCCTTCTGGGACGCCGCGGTCGCCGCGATCCCGCTGCAGGGCGACTGGTTCCCGCGGGTGGAGCTGCAGTCCCGTTCCGGCGCGCTGCTGCTCGTGTTCCGGCTGCGCAGCGCCCCGACCCTCACGCGGTCGGTCGTCGTCGCGACCGCACCCGGGCCGGACCCGCGAACCAGCCCCCTCGTGAAGGGGCCCGACCTGTCGGCCATGCTGCGCATCCGCACCGCCGTCCAGCCGCTCGGAGCGGAGGAGGCGGTCATCCTCTCCCCCGACGGCTACGTCGTGGAGGGCGCGTACAGCGCGCTGGTCTGGTGGCGCGGAAGCATCCTCTGCGCGCCCTCGCTCGACCTCGACCGCATCGACAGCGTCACCGCGCGCTCGCTGCTCGGACTCGCCACCGCCCTCGGCACCGAGATCTTCTTCGAGTCGGTCACGCCCGCCGAGCTCGACGGCACCGAGATCTGGGCGCTCAGCGCACTGCACGGCCCGCGCATCGTCACCGGCTGGGTCGACGGCCCAGCCCCCGCCGAGCTCCCCGGGCGCCTCGAGCTCTGGCGCACCCGCCTCGCCGCCCTGCGCAAGCCGATCGCCTAGCCCCGCCTCCCCCGTCCGCCCCTTCCCCCTCTCCCTTTCCCCCTTCCCCTTTCGGAAATTCAGGACAGAGCGGATGCCGCTACGCGGTCACGCCCGGAGACCCGGGAAACGCCGGCACACCATCCGGCAGAAGTCCTGAATTTCCGAAGGGGGCGCGGCGAGACCGAGCGCCTGCGGGGAGACCGAGGCGCCGGGGAGACCAGAGCGCCGGGGAGACCGGGGTACCGGCGAGACCGGGGCGCCAGAAAGAGGCGGGCGACCCCGACCCCGCCCGACCGGCCCGGCGCTCAGGCCAAGCGCAGGGTCGCCGTCACGTGGGCGCTGTCGACCACCGTGTGCGAGATCACGATCACGGCCCGCCGGGCGTCGGCGGCGCTGCGCAGCAGGTCGGCCATCAGGGCGTCCGCGCGGTCGACGTCGACGTTGGCGGTCGGCTCGTCGAGCACCAGGATCGGGAACTCGGCCAGCAGCGCCCTGGCGAGCGCGATGCGCTGCGCCTGCCCGCCGGAGACGAGCGCGCCGCGCTCGCCCACCTCGGCGTCGAGTCCGCCGCGCCCGGCCACCCAGTCGTCGAGCCCCACCGAGGCGAGCACCGCGTGCAGCTCGTCGTCGCTAGCCGTGTCCTTGGCGAAGAGCAGGTTCTGGCGGATGCTGTCGTCGAAGAGGTGCGGGCTCTGCTCGCAGAGTCCCACGATGGTGCGCACCGCGTCGGGGTCGAGGGTCTTCACGTCCACGCCGCCGAGGCTGTAGCCGCCCTCGTGGTCGAGGAAGCGCACCAGCACGTGCGCCAGCGTGGTCTTGCCCGCCCCGCTCTCGCCGGTGACCAGCAGGCAGTCGCCGGGGGCGACCGTGACGCTCACGGTGCGCAGCGCCGACGAGGCCGCGCCGGGCCAGCGCGCGGAGACGCGGTCGAGCACGAGCGTGGCCGCACCGGTGGGCAGCGCAGCCGGCCGTGCCGGCTTCTGCGGGATCTCGGCCGGCACGGTGGCGGGCACGGCGGTGGCGATGCGCTCGGCGCTCACCCGCACGCGGCGCCAGGCGCCCACGGCCAGCGGCACCATGCCGAAGGCCTCGAACACGGCGATCGGCACGAGCACCACGAGCGCGAGGGCCGGCCCGGTGATGGAGCCGGCGTTGTGCGCGGGGGCGGCCGCCACCAGCGCGCCGATCATGGCCGCGCCGGCGAGCAGCGACATCGCCGCGGAGACCACACCGGCGGCGAGCGAGCGGCGCAGCTGGGCCGACCGCAGCCGCGTGTCGGCTGCGGCGATCGCGGCCTCCCGCTCGGCGGTGATGCCGAAGGCGGTGAGCACGTCGAGGCGGCTGACGAAGTCGAGCACGAGCTGCGCGAGCTCCGCGCGCAGCGGGGCGACGTCGCGCTCGGCCGTGCCGGAGATGCCGTGGTGCACGATCGTGCCCACCACGGCCGCGACCACCAGGGCGAGCGCGAGGGTGAGGCCGGCGCCGGGCAGCACGATCGACACGGTCACGACGCTGACGACGGAGACGGCCAGCGACGTGGCCAGCGGCTGCACAACACGCAGCGGGAGGTCCTGCAGCTGGTCGATGTCGGAGACCAGGCGGGTGAGCAGGTCGCCGCGGCGCGTGTCGCCGAGACCGTCCGGAGCGATCGGGATGAGCCGGCGGAACACCCCGGTGCGCAGCACGGCGAGCGAGCGGAAGGCCGCGTCGTGGGTCGCCAGCCGCTCCACGTAGCGGAAGAAGGCGCGGCCGAGCGCGAAGGCGCGCACACCCACCACCGCGAAGCCGAGGAAGAGGATCGGCGGCTGCTCCGACGCGCGGGTGATCAGCCAGGCGGATGTCGCGAGCAGTGCGACCGCGCTGCCCGAGGCGAGGATCCCGAGAAGCAGCCCGGGAACGAAGCGCCTGGCCGGGGGCTGGGCGAGGCGCAGCACGTCGACCGTCGCCTGATCGAGGGCGCTCACGCCGTCACCGCCGCGCGAGGGCGCAGTTCGAGGGTGCTGTCCGCGGCGTCCAGCAGCGCGGCGCGGTGGCTCACGACCACCACCGCGACCCCGGTGCCGGCGAGACGCACCAGCCCCCGGATCAGCTCGCCCTCCGTCGCGGCGTCGAGCGCCGAGCTGGGCTCGTCGAGGATGACGACCGGGCAGTCCTTGTCGAGCGCGCGGTAGAAGGCGCGGGCCAGCGACACCCGCTGCGACTGCCCACCGGACAGGCCGGAACCGCCCTCGCCGAGCACCAGTGCGGGGTCGATCAGCTCGGCCGCGGCGTAGCGCATCGCCTCGCGCAGCAGCACCTCGTCGACCGCGGTCGCGCCGAGGGCGATGTTCTCCGCGATGGTCCCCGCCATCAGCCCGGGACGCTGCCCCGACCAGGCGACGAGGGAGCGCGCCTCGCCGGGCTCCAGCACCACCCCGTCGAGCGTCACGGCGCCCTCGTGCGGCACGAAGCCGAGCACCGCGCCGACCAGGCTCGACTTGCCGGCGCCGCTCGGGCCGGCGATGGCCGTGATGCGCCCGGGCGCGAAGCCCACGCTCAGCGAGTCGACGACCGTGCGGTCGCCGTAGCGCACGGTGAGGCCCTCCACCGCGAGCAGGGCCCCGCGAACGGGCCGGTTTGGTACGGGGCGGGCAGCGGATGCGATGGGAGCGTCGTCGAGGATCTGGAAGACCTCGTCGGCGGCGGCGACGCCGTCGGCGGCCGCGTGGAACTGGGCGCCGACCTGGCGCAGCGGCAGGTACGCCTCCGGGGTGAGCAGCAGCACGAAGAGACCGACGCTGAGGTCGAGGTCGCCGCTCACGAGGCGCAGCCCGACCGAGACGGCGACGACGGCCACCGAGAGGCTGCCGGCCAGCTCGAGCACGAAGCCGGAGACGAACGACACGCGCAGCACGCCCATGGTTCGGCTGCGGTAGTCGTCGGTGACCGCCTCGATGCGCTTCACCTGACGGTGCTGCCTGCCGTAGATGGTGAGGGTGGACAGGCCGTCGACCACGTCGAGGAAGCCGCTGGCGAGCTTCGTGAGCGCCGCCCACTGCTTCTTCTGCACGCTCTGCGTGGCCAGCCCGACCAGCACCATGAACAGCGGAATCAGCGGCAGGGTGATGATGATGATGATCGCGGTGGTGAAGTCCTGCAGCAGCAGGACCAGCAGCACGATCGGGGTGGCGATCGCGGTGAGGATGAGCTGGGGCAGGTACTTGGCGAAGTAGCCGTCGAGCGCGTCGAGCCCCTGCGAGACGACGGTGGTCACCCGCGCCGAGTTGCGCTCCGACAGCCAGGCCGGGCCGAGACGCCCGAGGGCCGCGACCACACGGACCCGCAGCTGGCTCTTCACCCGCGCAGCGCCCCGGGCGGCAAGCACGTCGAGCAGCCAGACGAACACCGCACGGGCAGCGACGACCCCGCCGAAGGCGAGCAGGTCGGGGCCGAGCTCGGCCAGGGTGCTGCCGTCGATGACACCGACGATCAGCACCGTGGCGTACCAGGCGGCACCGACGATGCTCGCGGTCTGCAGGAATCCCACGACGCCCCCGGCGACGAGGAACCAGCGTGAAGCGGATGCGTACCTCAGCAGCCGGGGATCGATCGGTCCCGCGCTCATTCAGACACCGTATCAGTGGCTCGAGGCCAGCACTGTCTCACGGGTGATCCGCTTGCGGAAGACCCAGTAGGTCCACGACTGGTAGCCGAGGATCAGCGGGAGGCTGATGCCGGCGACCCAGGTCATCAGGTTCAGCGTGTACGGCGTGCTCGACGCGTTCTCGATCGTGAGTCCGTTGGCCGGCACGTTGCTGGCCGGCATCACGTTCGGGAACAGCGCGGAGAGGATCGTCGCCACGGCGAACACGATGGTGAGGGCGATCGCGGCGAATGCGAGACCCTCGCGGCCGACCGCGTTGAACAGCCAGCTGGCGATCAGCGCGACGGCCGCCAGCACCGCCAGTGCGACGATCAGCCAGAGGTGCGGCGAGTCGAGGTGCTGCAGAATCGTCCAGCCGAGGAAGGTCGCGGCCACGAGCACGGTGATCGAGCCGGCCGTGCGCGCCAGCTTCTGCGCACGCTCGCGCATCTCCCCGGTCGTCTTCAGCGAGACGAACACCACGCCGTGGGTGAAGAACAGCATCAGGGTGGTGAGGCCGCCGAGCAGTCCGTAGGGGTTGAGCAGCGTGAAGAAGGTGCCGATGAAGTTGTGGTCGGCGTCCATCGGCACACCCTGGATGAGGTTGGCGAAGGCGACCCCCCAGAGCAGGGCGGGCACGACCGAGCCGACGAAGATCATCCGGTCGAACCACTTGGTCCACTCCCGGCCCTTGTTCTGGTGCCGGTACTCGAAGGAGACGCCGCGCAGGATCAGGGCGATCAGGATCAGCAGGAGCGCGAGGTAGAAGCCGCTGAACATGCTGGCGTACCACTCCGGGAACGCGGCGAACATCGCGGCGCCCGCAACGATCAGCCAGGTCTCGTTCATGTCCCAGATCGGGCCGATCGTGTTGATGAGCACGCGGCGGTCGGTGTCGTCCTTGCTGAGGAACGGGAGACTCATGCCGACGCCGAAGTCGAATCCGTCGAGCACGAAGTACCCGATGAAGAAGAAGCCGACGACGAAGAACCAGAGGTAGGCGAGGTCCATGGTGATTTCCCCTTAGTAGACGGTCGCGAGTTTGGAGTGGTCGACGTTCTCGGGATCGTCGTGCTGATCCCACTCGTCCGGCCCGGTGACGGCGGCCTTCTTGATGAGCTTGAACTCCACGACCGCCAGCGTCCCGTAGACCACGGTGAAGGCGATGAGCGAGATGAGGACCGTCAGGCCCGTCACGTTCGGCGAGACGCCGTCCTCCGTCTTCATCAGGCCGAACACGACCCAGGGCTGCCTGCCCATCTCGGTGAAGACCCAGCCGACGAGTGCCGCCAGCATGGGCAGCGGCGCCGACCAGATCGCGACCTTCCAGGCCCAGGGCTTCGGGTCCTTGCCCTTGCGGGTGAGCCAGAGCCCGACGACCGAGATCAGCGCGCCCAGGCCGCCGAGGGCGATCATCCAGCGGAACGCCCAGTAGGTGACCCAGATGATCGGCGTGTAGTCGCCGGGGCCATAGTCCTGCACGTACTGCGCCTGCAGGTCGTTGATGCCCTCCACCTCGCCGGTGAAGGTGTGGGTGGAGAGGAAGGAGAGCAGATAGGGGATGCGGATGGAGAAGATCTCGTGCGCGCCGTCCGGAGTGCCGAGCGAGAAGATCGAGAAGCTCGCGTTCTCCGTCGTCTTGTAGAGGGCCTCGGCCGCCGCCATCTTCATCGGCTGCGTCTGCACCATGACCAGGCCGAGCTGGTCGCCGGAGAGCGCGGAGCCGGCGAAGCCGGCGATGCTCGCGAAGGAGCCGAACTTGAGCGCGGTGCGCATCGTGTCCTCGTGGCGCTTGCGCGAGAGGTGGTAGGCGGCGGTGGCGACCATCACCGTCCCGGCGAACATCACGGCTGCGAAGATCGTGTGCGGGAACTGCCAGACGGCCACCGGGTTGGTGAGCACGGCGCCGATGTCGACGAGCTCGGCGCGCCCCTTCTCCTCGTTGATGGTGAAGCCGACCGGGTTCTGCATAAAGGCGTTCGCGGCGAGGATGAAGTAGGCCGAGAGCACGCTGCCGACGGCGGTGGCCCAGATGGTGGCCAGGTGCAGCCGCGGCGAGAGCTTGTCCCAGCCGAAGATCCACAGTCCGATGAAGGTGGCCTCGAAGAAGAAGGCCAGCAGTCCCTCCATGGCCAGCGGTGCGCCGAAGACGTCACCGACGAACCGGGAGTAGTCCGACCAGTTCATGCCGAACTGGAACTCCTGCACGATGCCGGTGACCACGCCCATCGCGAAGTTGATCAGGAAGATCTTGCCGAAGAGGCGGGTGAGGTGCAGGTACTTGAGCTTGGACGTGCGCACCCAGGCGGTCTGCAGGATGGCGACCAGCAGCACCATGCCGATCGTGAGGGGGACGAAGAGAAAGTGGTACAGGGTCGTGAGACCGAACTGCCACCGGGAAAGCAGAAGCGGGTCGAGTAGTTCCCCCACGTCCATCACCGCCTGATTCTTGAATTGAGAAAAGTGCCACGATCAGTCTGCTCGCGCGGCGTGCGGCGCACATGGGCCTTAAGTCCCTGATTCGAAAACAAGGGTCTCCCCCGATTCCTCGCGTTCAGGCGGCCCAACTACTCTCGAGTCATGAATGAGATCCTGACCGGGATTCTCGACGTGGTGCAGTCCGTCGATCCCGTCCTGCGCACGCTTCTCGCCGGCATCGGCATCCTGCTCGAGACGAGCATCCTCGTCGGGCTGGTGGTTCCCGGCGACAGCATCGTGATCGTCGCGGCGACCGGCGTGGTCGGCCCGGTCGAGTTCGTCTCGCTGGTCGTCGCGGTCGTGATCGGCGCCCTGGCCGGGGAGAGCATCGGCTTCGCACTCGGGCGCCACTTCGGACCCCGCATCCGCTCATCGCGTCTGGGTCGCCGCATCGGCGAGCAGCACTGGGTGCGGGCGGAGAACTATCTCGACCGCCGCGGCGGCATCGCCGTTTTCGTCTCCCGCTTCCTGCCGGTGCTGCACTCGCTCATCCCGCTCACGGTGGGGATGAGCCAGATGCCCTACCGCCGCTTCATGCGCTGGACCGTCCCGGCCTGCGTGCTCTGGGCGCTCGCCTACGTCTCGGTCGGCTCGCTGGCGGCAGGCAGCTACCGGGAGCTCTCCGACCAGCTGCACTACGCCGGCTACATCTTCGTGGGCATCATCGTGCTCTTCGCCCTCGTGGTGCTGGTTGCGAAGAAGGTGATCAGCCGCCTCGAGGCGCGCCACATGGAGCGTGCCCCGGCGGAGCCGGAGACCGGGCACGACGCCTCGGCCGAGCAGGGCCCGACCGGGCCGCGCGAGGTCAGCCGAGGAAGTCGTTCCTGACCAGCCACTGCCGGGCGATCCGCTCCACCGAGGGGTCGGTGCTGGAGCTCGCCCGTTCGTTCAGGTCGCGCAGCTCCGCCGTGGTGAGCGCGAGGGACACCGGGTTGATCAGGCGCTGGACGTCCGCAGTGTTCGCGCGCGCGTTGACCACCGGCACCACGTTCTGCGCGGTGATCAGGTTGTTCGGGTCGGCGAGCACAACGAGGTTGTTGCGGCTGATCGACGGTGTCGTCGACGGGATGACCGCCACCTGGACGGCGCCGGTGAGCAGTTCGCTGACGGTGGCCGCGCCCGCGCCGTCGTCGATGGGTTTGAAGGCGAAGCCGCTCACGCGGTAGGAGGTGAGCAGGCCGGCCCGCCCGTAGCGCTTCGACTCGAAGTCGTCGTCCGCGCCGATCGTGATCGAGTCGCTCAGGTAGGCGAGGTCGCCGATGCTGGTCACCTGGTTGTCGCGCGAGTAGTCGGCGCTGACCACGAAGGCGTCGGCGTTCTGGGCGGGCGCGAGCCGCAGGGCGAACAGCTCGAGGGGCTCCAGCGCCTTGGGCAGCGCCTCCTCGATGTCCTCGGCGGAGCGCGCGAACGCCGCGGGGTCCGCCCCGTAGAGCAGCTCCCCCGCCGTGTCCGGCACGATGTCGAGTGTGCCGGACTGGAGCGCCGGGATGAACGACTCGCGGCCGCCGATGCCCTCGTTGTAGTCCACCGTGTAGCCGCGGTCGGCGAGGACCTGGCCGTAGAGGCTCGCGAGCAGGTCGCTCTCCGTCGTCCCCTGGGATCCGACGGTGATGGAGATCCCGGTGCCCGAGCTGGAGTCGCTGGCGTCGGCGCTGCCGCAGGCGGCGAGCGTCGAGCCGAGGGCGACCACGAGAACAGCGCCGAGCAATCGTCGTCTCGGGCTGGTTGTCATGCGTTCATTCTTCCATGACGGTTTTGTGTTGCCTGACCCTTTGCCCGGGCGGCGCACACAGCGCAGAAGAAGGGGGGCGGATGCCGCGGCATCCGCCCCCTCGCTGCGCGGAGAGGGCCTACTCGAGCAGGTCGTTGTCCGTCAGCCACTTGGTGGCGATGGCGTCCGGCGACTCCTCGTCGACGGTCGACTCGACGTTGAGGGCGATGAGGCCCTCCGGGGTGAGCTTGGCGCTGACGGCGTTGATCACGTCCGCGATCTCGTCCGCCACGTCGGTGCTGACCAGCGGGACGACGTTCGACGCGAGGAAGAGCCCGTCCGGGTCCTCCAGCGTGACGAGGTTCTCGGTCTGGATGCGCGGGTCGGCGCTGTAGACGTTCGCGATGTTGACGGTGCCGGCGAGGAGGTCCTCCACGGTGGTGTCGCCGGTCGCGGTGAATTCGACCTCGACGCCGTAGTCGTCCTTCAGCCCGGTGGGTCCGTAGGGGCGCTCGGCGAGCTCGGCGTTGCCGCCCAGCTTGAGGGGAGTGGTCGCGTCGGCGAGCGACGCGATCGTGGTGAGGTTGTTCTCCTCGGCGAACTCGGCGGTGACGTTGTAGGAGTCCTGGTCGGTTGCCGGGGACTGGTCGAGCACGGTGAGGCCCTCGGGCAGCTCGTCCTTCAGCGCGGCGTAGACGTCGTCGCTGGAGGTGGCCTCGGTGTCGGGGGCGTAGAACTGGAGCAGGTTGCCGGTGTATTCCGGGAACAGCGAGACGGTGCCGTTCTCGAGCTCGGGGAGGTAGGCGTCGCGCTGGCCGATGTTGAACTTGCGCTCCACCTCGAAGCCGGCGTCCTCCAGCGCCTGGGCGTAGATCTCTGCGATGATCTCGTTCGAGTAGTAGGCCTGCGACCCGATCACGATCGTGTCGCTCGAACCCGATTCGGTACCGGCGTCCAGTGGATCACCCGATGCGCACCCTGACAGGGCCAATGCCGCCCCGACCATGACCGCGCCAGTGGCGAGCCAGCCTTTGTTCTTTGCTGTGAACATTGTTTTCTCTTCTCTTATCTACGGGTACTGCTATTTCGCGGACGATTCCGCAACCGCGCGCGCCCTGGGTGAGCGCGTGCGGACGTCTGGGCTGCGCCCGGCGGCGACGCCGCGGGGCACAACGAGCCGCTCGGCGAGGGCGAAGACCCCGTCGAGCACGAGGGCGAGCGCCACGATCACGAGCGCGGCGCCGAGCATCTGGTCGAAGCGGCGCAGCGCGAGACCGGCGATGATGTAGCCGCCGATCCCGCCGAGCCCGATGTAGGCGGCGAGAGTCACCGTGGCGACGATCTGCAGGGTCGCCGAGCGGAGCCCGCCGATGAGCAGCGGGAGGCCGAGCGGGATCTCCACCTTCCAGAGGATCTGCCACTCCGTCATGCCCACCGCCCGGGCCGCGTCGACCGTGCGGCGGTCGATCGCCTCGAGGCCGGAGTAGGCGCCGGCGAGGATCGACGGGATGCCGAGCAGCACGAAGGCGATGACCGCCGCGAGGGGCTTCTGCGTGACGCCGATCAGCAGCACCAGCAGCAGGATGAGCCCGAACGACGGGATGGCGCGCGCCGCGCCGGAGACGCCGATCGCGATCTCGCGCCCCCTGCCGGTGTGGCCGATGAAGTAGCCGAGCGGGATGGCGATCAGTGCCGCGATCAGCACCGACACGAAGGTGTAGAACAGGTGCTCGGCGATCCGCACCTGCAGCGCGTCTCCGCCCACGTAGCGCTCGGGGGCGAAGAGCCAGGCCATGGCCTCTGCGAACAGGTTCATGCTCCGCCTCCTACCGCGTTCGCACGCTCATACTGCGGGCGGACGGGCTTCTGCTTGCGCGTCCAGGGCATGACCGCGCGGCCGAGCAGCACGAGGAGGTAGTCGACCACGAGGGCGATCACCACGACCATGACCACGCCGGCGAGGATCTCGACGATGATGCCGCGCTGGTAGCCGTTGGTGAAGAGGTAGCCGAGGCTCTCGGTGCCGATGAGGATGCCCACGGTGACCAGGCTGATCGTGCTCACCGCCGCCACCCGGAGCCCGGCGAGGATCACCGGCCCGGCGAGCGGGAACTCCACCGCCCAGAACCTGCGCCAGCTGCCGTAGCCCACGGCGGTCGCCGACTGCCGCACGGCGGGATCGACCGAGCCGAGCGCGTCCGCCACCGAGCGGGCCATGATCGCGACCGCGTAGATGGTGAGGGCGATCGTGAGGTTGGCGTCGCTGAGCGCGCTGATGCCGAGCAGCGGGGGGAGGATGACGAGCAGCGCGAGCGAGGGGATCGTGAACAGCAGCCCGGCCAGCGTGAGCAGCAGCCCGCGGGTGAGCTTGAAGCGGTACGCCAGCCACCCGATCGGTATGGAGATCACGAAGCCGAGCACGATCGGCAGGATGCTCAGCCGGATGTGCTCGATCGACAGGTCGAGGATGAGGTCGAGATTGTTTCCCAACCAGTTCATCGAGCGTCCGAGCTCTCTGCGCGGGCGCTGTCGTCGACGAGCACGCCCGCGGTGTTGCCGTCGCCGTCGACCAGCACGGAGCCGTGGTCGGTGCGGCGGATGCTCAGCGCGCGCTTTCCACGGTCGGCGCCGATGAAGGTGGCCACGAAGTCGCTGGCCGGGTTGGCCATGATCTCGCTGGGGCTGCCGATCTGCGCGACCCGGGCGCCCTTCTCGAGGATCACGACCTGGTCGCCGAGCAGGAAGGCCTCGTCGATGTCGTGGGTGACGAACACCACCGTCTTGTCGAGGTCGCGCTGCAGACGGATCGTCTCCTGCTGCAGCTCGGCGCGCACGATCGGGTCGACGGCGCCGAAGGGCTCGTCCATCAGTAGGATGTTGGGGTTCGCGGCCAGTCCCCGGGCCACACCAACGCGCTGCTGCTGCCCGCCGGAGAGCTGGCTCGGGTAGCGGTCGGCGAGCTCGCGGCTGAGCCCCACCGTGTCGAGCAGCTCGAGCGCCTGCGCCCGCGCCTGCTTCTTCGAGACGCCGTTCAGCACGGGCACGGTGGCCACGTTGTCGATCACCTTGAAGTGCGGGAGCAGCCCGGAGTTCTGCATCACGTAGCCGATGCTGCGGCGCAGCCTCACCGGCTCGACGGTGGAGATGTCCTCGCCGTCGATCTCGACGCTCCCCGAGCTGGGGTCGACCATCCGGTTGATCATGCGCAGCAGCGTGGTCTTGCCGCTGCCGCTTGACCCCACGAGCACCGTGGTCTTGCGCGACGGCAGCACGAGGTTGAAGTCGTCCACGGCGAGGGCTCCCCCGCCGAACTGCTTCGTCACCGATCGGAACTCGATCATTGCTATTCGGCTCATTCCTCGTGACAGTCACGAATCGACACGCGCCGGACCGATTCAGTCCAGTGATAAACGCCCCATGCACGGCGCGAGCAAGATGCACGACGCATTCGAGACATAGAGCTAAACATCATTCGGCACACCTGTCATTCCGGTTTGCCTCGGATTGCACTTTATGTCGCACCACCGACACTGCTGCTACGGACGACGAATCCCCGGCCCTCCTTGCGGAGTACCGGGGATCGGTGTATCGGGGTTCGCCTGCGGTTACGGGGTGCCGAAGTGGGGAACGAGCAGCGACGCGATGATGTCGCGGCCGGCCTCGAGGAAGGACTCCTCGCCCTTGGGGTTGCGCGCGAAGGCGCGCGCCGCGAGGGCGTCCGAGATCTCGATCGAGGTCTCGAAGGCGAAGCGCACCTCGTCGTTGTCGACGAGGTCGAAGCGCTCGACCAGCCCGGTCAGCAGGGTGTTGGACACGATCGACTTGTAGGTCAGCTCGTTGGGCGCGGGACGCAGGTCGATGACGTCTCCGACGCGGAGCGAGCGGAAGCCGGGCTCGTCGCGGAATGCGTCGAGCAGCGCGCCCATGGCGGCGCTGAGCGCCTCCATCCAGTTGGTGTGCGCCTCGTTGGCGACCTCCTCGTCGATGCGGGCCATCGCCCGCTCGAGGTTGCGCGCGCCGAGGGCCTGGAGCACCGCGATGCGGTCGGGGAAGTAGCGGTAGACGGTGCCGATGGAGGCACCAGCGCGCTCGGCGACCATGGCGGTCGTGAGGCGCTCGTATCCGATTTCGTCGACGACAGCTGCTGCCGCATCCATGAGGGCAGCGAGGCGCGCTGTGCTGCGTGCCTGCACCGGCTCGTTGCGGAGCGAAACCTGTCCGGCGGTGTGTGCGTCAGTGACGGATGGTGTCGACAATTTGTCTCCTAATTCGACTTAGACCGTTATCGTATCCCTCCCCCTCGGGCGGGGGTAGCAGCGAAACCGACAAATTGCGTAAATTGTTCACGAAATTCCCGGACGGTGAAAACAACGGTATTTCACGACGACTGAACGTTGACTGGGGCTTCCCTGAGTGTCCGGCCGAGCGTAACTTCGGGTCCGTGACAGAATTAGCCCATGGCCCGGCTCCGAAAGTCTGCAACTGACCGCTCCGACGCCGGGAACAACCCCGCGGCTCCGATCCTCCACTTCGCCGCTCGGCTCGAGGACTCGATGCACGAGTGGCGCGAGCGCCGCGGTCGCAAGCGCGGACTGCAGACCACGATCATCCCCTACACCGGCTACGGCTCCCCCGGCTGGGTGCGGGTGCTCTGCCGGGTCGTGCTCACCCGCGGCGACGTGGCGAGCCAGCGCGCGGCCAAGGTGCGCGGATGGCGCAGCTTCTTCAGCATCCCGGTCGACGACGTGGAGGTCACCATCAGCGCGGGCGGCGTCGCGCACACCGTCCTCGCCGACCGCGGCGGGGTGATCGACACCCGGATCGAGGTGCACCTCACCCCCGGATGGCACGTGATCACCCTGAGCACCGGCGACACCGAGCCCGTCACCGCGCCGGTCTTCGTGATCGACCCGGCCGCGGAGTTCGGCCTCGTCTCCGACGTCGACGACACCGTGATGGTGACCGCGCTCCCCCGTCCCTTCCTCGCCGCCTGGAACACCTTCGTGCTCGACGAGCACGCCAGGCGCCCGGTTCCCGGCATGGCCGTGCTCTACGAGCGGATCGTGCGCGCGCACCCGCACGCCCCGGTGATCTACCTCTCCACCGGCGCCTGGAACGTGGCGCCGACCCTCTCCCGCTTCATCGACCGCAACCTCTACCCGGCGGGGCCCCTGCTGCTCACCGACTGGGGGCCCACCCACGACCGCTGGTTCCGCAGCGGCCGGCAGCACAAGCAGTCGAGCCTCGCGCGCCTGGCCGAGGAGCTGCCCGAGATGAAGTGGCTCCTGGTCGGCGACGACGGGCAGCACGACGAACAGCTCTACCGCGACTTCGCGGCGTCCCATCCGCAGAACGTGGCCGCGATCGCCATCAGGCAGCTCTCCACCAGCGAGGCGGTGCTCGCCGGTGGGCGCAGCAAGGCCGTGGAGAACACGATCGAGGGCGGGCCGATCTGGGTCTTCGCCCCCGACGGCGCCGGCCTGCTCGATCAGCTCACCGACGCCGGGATCCTCGACCCCGATCCCTCGTAGATGGCTCTGCGCGTCGAGGACTACGCCCTGATCGGCGACTGCCACACGGGGGCGCTTGTCGCCGCGGACGGGAGCATCGACTGGCTCTGCCTCCCCCGCTTCGACTCGGCCTCCGCCTTCGGCGCGCTGCTCGGGACCGACGACCACGGACGCTGGCTCGTCGCCCCCGCCGCGTCGCTCGACGGCACGCCGGGTGTGAGCAGCAGCCGCTCCTACGTCGAGGGCACCTTCACCCTGGTGACGCGCTGGGTGACGCCGACCGGCGAGATCGACGTGATCGACCTGATGCCGCACGGCGACCGGCGGGCAGACGTCGTGCGGCGCATCGTGGGGGTGAGCGGCACCGTCGACGTGCGCCAGGAGCTGCGCATCCGCTTTGACTACGGGGCGGCGATGCCCTGGATGCGGCAGGCGCCCGAGGCGGGAGGCAACGCGGTGATCGCCGTCGCAGGCCCGGACGCGATCGTGGTGCGCGGACCCGAACTGCACGCGGCCGACCACTCGCACGTGTCCGACTTCTCCGTCTCGGCCGGCGACAAGGTCGACATCGTGCTCACCTGGTACCCCGCGCACCGCGAGCCCCCTGCCGCGCTCAACGTGAGCCGCCGCATCCGCGAGAACACGGCCTGGTGGAGGTCGTGGGGCACCGGCATGCGGGTGTCCGGACCCTACGCCGACGCGGTGAACCGGTCGCTGCTCGTGCTGCGCGCCCTGAGCCACGAGGACACCGGCGGCATCGTCGCGGCCGTCACCACCAGCCTCCCCGAGAGCTTCGGCGGCACCCGCAACTGGGACTACCGCTACGTCTGGCTGCGCGACGCCTCGCTCACACTGCACGTGCTGCTCGACCACGGCTTCACCTCGGAGGCCGACCCCTGGCGCTCGTGGCTGCTGCGCGCGATCGCGGGCGACCCGGGCGACGTGCAGATCATGTACGGCCTGTCGGGCGAGCGGCGGCTGACCGAGTACGAGGTGGAGAGCCTTCCCGGGTACAACGGCGCGTCGCCCGTGCGGGTGGGCAACGGCGCCTTCACCCAGTACCAGGGCGACGTGTTCGGCGAGGTCATGCTCGCCCTGCAGCGGGCGAGGGAGACCGGCGGCGAGGAGCCCGACTTCTCCTGGCCGCTGCAGCGCGCCCTGATGTCGTACGTCGAGGAGAACTGGCGGCGTCCCGACAACGGCATCTGGGAGATCCGCGGGCCGCTACGGCACTTCACCCACTCCCGGGTGATGCTCTGGGCCGCCTTCGACTGCGCGGTGCGTGCGGTGCGCGAGTACGGGCTCCCCGGTCCGGTGGACCGCTGGGAGAGCATGCGCGACGAGGTGCGCGACGAGATCGAGGCGAACGGCTTCGACGCCGGACGCAACAGCTACACCCAGTACTACGGCTCGCCCGGCGTGGACGCCTCGCTGCTGCAGCTCGTGCAGGCCGGCTACCTCGAGGCGACCGACCCGCGCATGCTCGGCACCGTGGCCGCCATCGAGTCCGAGCTGATGAGCGACGGCCTGCTGCTGCGCTACCGCAGCGAGTCGGGCGTGGACGGCCTGCCCGCCGGGGAGAACCCCTTCCTCGCCTGCTCCTTCTGGCTCGTGCAGCAGTACGCGCTCTCCGGGCGTCTCGACGACGCGACCGCGCTGATGGACCGTCTGGTCGGGTACTGCAACGACGTCGGCCTGCTCAGCGAGGAGTACGACGTGCGCGGCGGGCGCCAGGCCGGCAACACCCCGCAGGCCTTCTCGCACCTCGCACTGGTGCGGGCCGCCGACGCGATCACGCGGGCGAGAACCGCGCGGGGCTGACCGCCCGGACGCCTCCCGGGGTGTCGGCCCCATCGGGGATACTGGTCGCCATGACCTGCTCCTTCACCCCGCAGCACCGCCGGCTCACCGCACTGCGCATCGCGGCGCAGGGCATCGACGGCGCGGGCTCGGCCGCTCCCGCCGCGCCGGCCCGGAGCGTCGTCGGCACGGTGCAGCGGATGCTCGCGCTGCAGGCCCAGGACCTCGCGGGCGCCCTGTGGTCGGTCGGCCTGCGCAGCCCGGGCAGCACGCTCGCCGATGTCGAGGCCGCGATCGCCGCACGCGAGGTGGTGCGGTCGTGGCCGATGCGGGGCACGCTGCACCTCGTGCCCGCCCGGGACCTGGGCTGGATGCTCTCCCTCACCGCCGACCGCATGGTGCGCGGCACCGAGGGCCGCCGCCGCGACCTCGGCATCTCGCACGCCGACATCGAGCTCGCCCGCGAGACCGCGCGCTCCCGGCTCGGCGGCGGGCGCTCACTCTCCCGCGACGCGATGCTGGCCGCCTTCGACCAGGCCGGAGTGTCCACCTCCGGGCAGCGCGGCTACCACCTGCTGTCGCACCTCGGCATCACGGGCACTCTCGTCTTCGCCGTGCCCGAGGCGAAGCAGCAGAGCTTCGCGCTGCTCGACGAGTGGGTGCCGGAGCCGCGCGTGCTCGAGCGCGAGCAGGCGCTCGGCGAGTTCGCGCTGCGCTACTTCACCGGGCACGGGCCGGCCACCGTGCGGGACTTCGCCTGGTGGTCGTCGTTGACGCTGGCGGATGCGCGGCTCGGCTTGGCCGTCGCCCGTGACGGCCTCGAAGAGCTCGTCACGGGCGACACGAGCTACTTCCATGCCCCGGACGCCGTCGACGCCGGGCGCGGGGTGCACGCGCTGCCGGGATTCGACGAGTTCCTGCTCGGCTACCAGGACAGGAGCGCGCCGCTCGCCGACGGCCCGCTGGAGCTGGTGGCGCCGGGGAAGAACGGGCTCTTCCTCTCGACCATCGTCGTCGACGGCGAGGTGGTCGGCACCTGGCGGCGCACTCTCGGCGCGCGCGGCGTCTCGGTGCAGACCCACCCCTTCCGTCCGCTCGGCGCGGCCGGGGAGCGCCGGCTCGAGGCGGCGCTCGGCCGCTACGCCGCGTTCCTCGGACGACCGCTGCTGCACGTGGACGGCTAGCCCGGAATGATTCTCGCTAGGCTGGCGCGGATGCCCACGCACCCCCGCCCGCCAGAATCCGGGCACACCACGGCCTACGCGCCCTCCGCCCTCGAGGTCGACCCGGCCGCACTCGGTCTCGTCACGACCACGCTCACACGACCGTCCGGCCGCGTCGTCGCCCGGCACGCCCCGGAGCGCTCGGGCACCAGGGCGACGCTGTTCCTGCACGGCGCCGCCGGGTCCTGGACCACCTGGACACCGATGCTCGCCGCGGCAGGCGAGGCGGGCATCCGCTTCACCGACCCGGTGCTGCTCGACCTGCCCGGCTGGGGCGACGCGACCCCCGGGCCCGGGGAGGCGCCGCTGACCATCGACGCGGTCTGCGACCTGGTCGGCAGCATCGCCCTCGAGCTCGGATACACCGAGTGGGACCTCGTGGGACACTCCCTCGGCGGCTTCATCGCACTGCACCTGGCCGCGGTCTCACCGCACACCGTGCGCTCCGTCGCGCTCGTGTCCGCGACCAGCTACGCGGTGATCGAGAGTGTGGGCGACCCGCGCCGGGGGCTGCGCGTGCTGCCCGGCTTCACGCTGCTGCTGTTCTTCTTCCGGCTGATGGCCCCGGTGCAGCCGTTCGCCCTCGTCGCCCTGCGGGGCATCCGCCGCATCGGCCTGCTCCGGCTGGCCTCGTTCCCGCTGTTCCGCCACGTCTCGCGCATCGACGCCGGCGTGATCGGCGCGCTGAGCGTCGAGCTGCGGCCGCGCTCCTTCGTGACGGCCGCCGAGGTGGCCAGGGGCTACGACGCCGACGCCAGCTGGGCCCGCATCCGCTGCCCTGTCGTGGCCATGCGCGGCGACCGGGACGTGTTCGTCGCCGAGGACGACTACCCGCGTCTGGCCCGAGTCGTCCCGCGCTTCGAGTACAGCGTCGTGGCGGACTGCGGGCACTTCGGCAATGTGGAACGGCCGGCGGAGACGCTGCGCGCGTTGGGCCTGGCCGGGTAGCGGCTCCCGGTAGTGGGGCGCCGCCGCGGGCTACTCCGGCGAGGCGGTGGGAGAGGACTCGTCGGGCTGCGCCTGCCCGGGCACGATCAGCTCCGGCTCGAGCCAGGTGAGCGAGGCGAAGTCCTCGGCGCTGAGACCGAACATCTCGGTCCCCCGGGCCACGAGGCTGCGGAGCTCCTCGGGCTCGCTGCCCTCCCGCACGATGATGTCGATGCCGGCGGCGGTGGCCAGGGTCTTGTCGAAGCGCAGGGCGAGCACGCTCGCGTCGGCATTGGCGCCGATCACCTTCCAGCGGCTCGAGAACAGGCGCAGCCGACCCTTGCCCCGCCAGACGAATCCGGCGCCGGCCAGTTTGTCGGTGCCGAGGATGTGCTTCTCGACGTTGTCGCGGGTGAAGTAGCTCACGTCGTCGCGCAGGGTGAGCGGGGTCTCGGTGAGCAGCGTGTAGGTGATGGCGGGCGACTTGCGCTCGCGGTTCAGCCACATCGGGAAGTTCGTGGCGCGCACGTTCCAGGTTCCGGGGAGGACGGTGGCGAGTTCGAGATCCCTGGCTGCAGTCGACATGGCTCCACGGTACCGGTTCGCGCGGCGCGCTCCGGTCAGCGCCACCCGCGAGCCGGAGGCCCGCCGCCCGGGCCGTCGGCAATATCATGTGGGAATGCCCCGATCCGCACCGCCGACCGTCGTGGCGCTCGCCCTCTCCACCCACCCGGGTCCGACGGTGGCCGTCACCGTGGTGACCGCGGTGCTGGGGATCGGCGCCGGCCTGGACGCCGGCCGGATCGCGCTGGTCGCCCTCGCGATGCTGCTCGGCCAGGTGTCGGTGGGGCTGTCGAACGACTGGATCGACGCCGCACGGGACGCGGCGGTCGGCAGACGCGACAAGCCGATCGCGCGGGGCTGGGTCGGCGTCGGAACGGTGCGCGCGGCATCCGTCGTCACGCTCCTGCTCGCCGTGCTGCTCACGCTCCCCCTCGGCTGGCGGGCCACCGCGGTGCACGTGGTGTTCATCGCGTCGGCGTGGAGCTACAACCTGTGGCTGAAGCGCACGCCGGTCTCGGTGCTGCCCTTCGTCGTCAGCTTCGGCCTCCTCCCGGCGCTGGTGACGCTGAGCGGCACTCCCCCGCTCCTCGCCGCGGGCTGGGCGCTCGGGGCGGGTGCGCTGCTCGGAGTGGCCGCGCACTTCGCGAACGTGCTGCCCGACCTCGCCGACGACCGCGCCACCGGCATCGCCGGACTGCCGCACCGGCTGGGGCGACGGGCAAGCGGCGCGGTGATCGCGGGCTCGCTCGCGGCGGCGGCGTTGCTCGTTGTGCTCGGCCCGGGGGCGCCGGGCGCCCTGCAGTGGGCCGGGCTCGCCCTCACGCTGGGCCTCGCCGCGGCCTGCGCCGTTCTCGCGACCACGCGGCCGCCCACCCGGCTGCTCTTCCAGCTGATCATGGGCGCCGCGCTGCTGAACGTGGCGCTGCTCGCCCTGGCGGGCGACGCCGTGCTGCTGCGCTGAGCCGCGCGACCAGCGCTGCACGATCGGCACTGCGCGATCGGCATAGCGCGATCGGCACCGCGCGGTCAGCCCAGGCAGCCCGGCCCGAGCAGGCTCTTCAGCTCGCCGTAGAAGTCGGCGGTGGTACGCACCGAGTACGGGATCTCGAAGATGCGGCCGAGGTCGCCCTTCACGAGCCGGAGGCGCACCTCGCCGTCGCCCCGGTGCCGCAGCAGCACCTCGCGCAGCGCCCGGATGGTGCCTGTGGTCGCGCGGCTCTCCTGTACCGAGATCATGATCGTGCCCGCCTCGCCGGCCTGGCCGAGCTCGGGCACCATCAGGCTCGACGCGTGCAGGTTCATGCCGTCGTCCCTGGCGCTCACGCGGCCGCGCACCACGACGATGGCGTCGTTCGCCAGGTCGGGGGCGAACTCCTGGTAGGTCTTGCCGAGGAACATCACGTCGATCTCGGCGCCGAAGTCCTCCACCGAGATGATGCCGTAGGCGTTGCCCGACTTCTTGGCCACGCGATGCTGCACACTCGTGATCAGCCCCGCCACGGTGACATGCTCGCCGTCGCCCGCCACCTCGCCGCCGAGGATGTCGGTGATGGTGTTGCTGGCGTGCTTCGCCAGCTGCAGCTCCAGGCCGGCGAGCGGATGGTCGGACACGTAGAGTCCGAGCATCTCGCGCTCGAAGGCGAGCTTGTCGCGCTTGGACCACTCGGGGCGGTCGGGCACCTTCTGGGAGTCCTGCGGCTCGTCGAAGAGGCTGTCGAAGTCGAAGCCGGCCTGGCCGGTGGACTCGGTGCGCTTGGTGCTCACCGAGCTGTCGACGGCGTCCTCGTGGATCTCGAGCAGGGCGCGGCGAGTCGAGCCGAGCGAGTCGAAGGCGCCCGCCTTGATCAGCGACTCGACGGTGCGCTTGTTGGTGACCTGCATGGGCACCTTGGCGAGGAAGTCGTGGAAGGAGTCGAAGCGTCCCTTCTCCTCGCGCGAGGCGCGGATGCCCTCGACGACGTTCGCCCCCACGTTGCGCACGGCCCCGAGGCCGAAGCGGATGTCGCCGATGCGGCTGCCGTCGCTCGGAACGGCGGTGAAGTCCACGAAGGACTCGTTCACGTCGGGCGCGAGCACCTTGATGCCCATGCGGCGGCACTCGTTGAGGTACATGCCGAGCTTGTCCTTGGAGTCGCCGACGCTGGTGAGCAGCGCCGCCATGTACTCGGCGGGGAAGTTGGCCTTGAGGTACGCGGTCCAGTAGCTGAGCACGCCGTAGCCCGCCGAGTGCGCCTTGTTGAAGGCGTAGTCGGCGAAGGGCATCAGCGTGTCCCAGAGCACCTTCACCGCGGCGGCGCTGTAGCCGTTGGCCACCATGCCGCCCTCGAAGTCGGCGAACTGCTTGTCCAGCTCGCTCTTCTTCTTCTTTCCCATCGCGCGGCGCAGCACGTCGGCCTGGCCGAGGGAGAAGCCCGCCACCTTCTGGGCGACGAACATCACCTGCTCCTGGTAGACGATCAGGCCGTAGGTGATGCCCAGGCTCTCCTCGAGCGGCTCGGCCAGCTCGGGGTGGATCGGCACGATCTCCTGCAGGCCGTTCTTGCGCAGGGCGTAGTTGGTGTGCGAGTTCATGCCCATGGGGCCTGGGCGGTAGAGGGCGATGACGGCGGAGATGTCTTCGAAGTTGGTGGGCTTGAGCTGCTTGAGCAGCGCCCGCATGGGCCCGCCGTCGAGCTGGAACACGCCGAGCGTGTCTCCGCGGGCGAGCAGGTCGTAGGTCTTCTGGTCGGCGTCGAGGTCGAGGTCCTCGATCACGAGCTTGGAGCCGGTGTTCTTCTCGATCATCCTGAGCGCGTCCTCGATGATGGTGAGGTTGCGCAGACCGAGGAAGTCCATCTTGATCAGGCCGAGGTCCTCGAGCGGCGGCTGGTCGAACTGGGTGATGATCGCGCCGTCGTCCTCGCGCTTCATGATCGGGAGCACGTCGAGCAGCGGCTCGGCGGAGAGGATGACGCCGGCGGCGTGCACACCCCACTGGCGCTTGAGGTTCTCGATGCCGAGGGCGGTCTCGAAGACCTTGGCGGCCTCCGCGTCGGTCTCGATGACCGCGCGGATGTCGCTCGCCTCCTTCCATCGCGGCGCATCCTTGTTCATGATGTCGCCGAGCGCGATGTCCTTGCCCATGATCGCGGGCGGCATCGCCTTGGTGAGCTTCTCGCCCACGGAGTAGGGCATGCCGAGCACGCGCGAGCTGTCTTTCAGCGCCTGCTTGGCCTTGATGGTGCCGTAGGTCACGATCTGGGCCACGCGGTCGTCGCCGTACTTGTCGGTGACGTAGCGGATGACCTCCGGGCGGCGGCGGTCGTCGAAGTCGACGTCGACGTCGGGCATGGAGACGCGCTCCGGGTTGAGGAAGCGCTCGAAGATCAGTCCGTGGGCGATCGGGTCGAGTTCGGTGATGCCCATCGCGTAGGAGGCCATCGAGCCGGCGGCGGATCCGCGGCCCGGTCCGACGCGGATGCCCTGGGCCTTGGCCCAGGTGATGAAGTCCGCGACCACGAGGAAGTACCCGGGGAAGCCCATCTGCTTGATGACGTCGACCTCGTACTTGGCCTGCGCCAGGTGCGCCTCGGAGGGCTGGTTGTTGAAGCGGCGCATCATGCCCGCCGCGACCTCCTTCTCGAACCAGCTGGCCTCGTCCTCGCCCTCGGGCACCGGGAAGCGCGGCATGAGGTTGCGGTGCTCGAAGCTGACCTCGCAGCGCTCGGCGATCAGCAGGGTGTTGTCGCAGGCCTCCGGGTAGTCGCGGAAGAGGTGCCGCATCTGCTCGGCCGACTTGAGGTAGAACTCGTCGGAGTCGAACTTGAAGCGGTTGGGGTCGTCGAGCGTCGACGCGGACTGCACGCAGAGCAGCGCCGCGTGCGCCGTGGCGTCGTGGGCATGCGTGTAGTGCAGGTCGTTGGTGGCGACCAGCGGCAGCTTGAGGTCTTTCGCGAGGCGCAGCAGGTCTTGCATCGTGCGCTTCTCGATGTCGATGCCGTGGTCCATGATCTCGGCGAAGAAGTTGCCCTCGCCGAAGATGTCGCGGAAGTCGGCCGCCGCCTGGCGCGCCTCCTCGTACTGGCCCAGGCGGAGCCGGGTCTGCACCTCGCCGCCGACGCAGCCGGTCGTGGCGATGACGCCCTTGCCGTACTGGCTGAGCAGCTCGCGGTCCATGCGGGGCTTGAAGTAGAAGCCCTCGATCGAGGCGAGCGACGACAGGCGGAACAGGTTCTGCATGCCCTCGTTGTTCTCGGAGAGCAGCGTCATGTGGGTGTACGAGCCGGAGCCGCCGACGTCGTCCTGGTTCTGGTGCTGCCCGCCCCAGCGCACCCGCGTGCGGTCGCCGCGCGCGGTGCCGGGGGTGATGTACGCCTCGGTGCCGATGATCGGCTTCACGCCGTTGGCGGTCGCCTGCTTCCAGAAGTCGTAGGCGCCGAACATGTTGCCGTGGTCGGTCATGGCGATCGCCGGCATCTTCTCGGCCGCGGCCGCCTTCATCAGGGGGCCGACGCGCGCAGCACCGTCGAGCATCGAGTACTCGCTGTGGACGTGCAGATGAACGAAAGAATCGCTACTGGGCAAAACAACTCCGACTAGAAGAGAAAACGAACGCGGAAGGAGTTACAGGCTACGCCTCACGGAGGACATCGAGGGCGTGCTGCAGGTCGTCCGGGTAGCGCGACTCGAAGAGAACGCGCTCGCCCGTTCCGGGATGGGTGAACTCGAGCTTCATGGCGTGCAGCCACTGCCTGGCCAGGCCGAGCCGGCCGCTGATGGAGGGGTCGGCGCCGTACATGGCGTCACCCACGCACGGGTGCCGCTGGGCGGCCATGTGCACCCGGATCTGGTGGGTACGGCCGGTCTCGAGGTGCACCTCGAGCAGGGAGGCGCTGGGGAAGGCCTCCAGCGTCTCGTAGTGGGTGATCGAGGGCTTGCCGTCGGCGGTCACCGCGAACTTCCAGGAGCTGCCGGGGTGGCGGCCGATCGGCGCGTCGATGGTTCCCGCGAGCGGGTCGGGGTGGCCCTGCACCACGGCGTGGTAGATCTTGCCCACCTCGCGGTCGTGGAACTGGCGCTTGAGCTCGGTGTACGCGCGCTCGGACTTCGCGACGACCATCAGGCCGCTCGTGCCGGCGTCGAGGCGGTGCACGATGCCCGCCCGCTCGCTCGCGCCGGAGGTGGAGATGCGGAAGCCGGCTCCGGCGAGGGCTCCGAGAACGGTCGGGCCGGTCCAGCCGACCGAGGGGTGCGCGGCGACGCCGACCGGCTTGTCGATCACCACGAAGTCGTCGTCGTCGTAGACGATCGCGAGGTCGCTGACGATGACGGGCACGACCTCGGGGGCGTGCTTGTCCTCCCACGAGACCTCGAGCCACGAGCCGTCCTGCAGGCGGTCGGACTTGCCGAGCACCACGCCGTCGGCGCTCACCCCGCCCGCCTCGGCCACCTCGGCCGCGAAGGTGCGCGAGAAGCCGAGCAGTTTGGCGATGGCCGAGTCGACGCGTTCGCCGACGAGGCCGTTGGGGACGGGCAGACTGCGGGTTTCCACTACGGGGTGTCCAATGGTGCCGGGGTGGAGTCGCCCGCGTCGGCCGGCTTGTCCACGGCTGTCGCCGTCGATTCGCGTGTGCCGTTGAGGCCGATCCCCTTGATGGTGAGGATGATGAAGATCGCCATGCTGCTGACGATGGCCATGTCGGCGACGTTGAAGATCGCCGGGAACCAGTAGATCTGGATGAAGTCGATCACGTGCCCCACGCCGAAGCCGGGCTCCCGGAAGAGCCGGTCGGTCAGGTTGCCGAGGTTGCCCCCGAGCAGCAGCCCGAACAGCACCGCCCAGAGAAGAGAGCGGATGCGCGGGGCGAAGACCACGATGAACACCGCGACGGCCGTGGCGATGATGGCGAACACCCAGGTGGTGCCGCTCAAAAGCGAGAACGCGGCACCCGGGTTCTTCACGAAGGTGAACTGCAGCAGTTCCCCGAGGATCGCGACCGGCTGGCCCTCGGTGAGGTTCTCGGTGACGAGGAACTTCGAGAACTGGTCGAGCGCGTATACGCACACAGCAACAATGGCCAGTACGACGAGGGCCATCAATCTGACCTTCGGCGCACTGGCCACCGGGCTGGTGCTAGTTGGTTCCGGCAAAGCCCGTGTAGTTGGGAGCAGCGTTCGGAGTCGCTGTTGCAGCACCGGGCGCCTCGTCGGAGGCAGCCGCCACCGAGTTGGTCGCGTCGAGCTCGCGCAGCTGGCCCTCGATGTAGCTCTTCAGCTTCAGGCGGTACTCGCGCTCGAAGCTGCGGAGCTCTTCGACCCGCGCCTCGAGCTGCGTGCGCTCGTCTTCCAGCTGCGTGCGCTCCGCCTCGAGTGCGGCGAGCTGGGCGCGCTGGGCGTTCTCCGCCTCCTGCGTCTTCGCGCGCAGGGCGGCTTCCGCCTCCTGGGTCTTCGTACGCAGGGCGGCTTCCGCCTCCTGCGCCTTCTCGCGCTGGACGGTCTCGGCCTCGGTGACGACGCGGGTGGCCTGCTCCTGGCCCTCGGCGATCAGCGCGTCGCGCTTCTCGACGCCCTCGCGCACGTGCTCCTCGTGCAGGCGGCGGGCCAGCTGCAGGAGGTTGTTGGTGTTGTTCGCCTCGGCGGCGATGGAGTCCTCCGATGCCGGCGCCGCGAATGCGGGGGTCGGCGTGGGCGCCGCGGCGGGTGCCGGGGTGAACTGGGGGGTCTCCGGCTGGGAGAAGCTGTCGGCGGGCTGCTGCGAGACGAAGCTCGGAGCGGCCTGGGACGCGCTCTGGCCCTCGGGCGCCTTGTCGAAGGGGCTCGCAGACGACGCGGCCTGGGGCGCGCTCTGGCCGGCGCTGCGCTGCAGCTCGTTGATGCGCGAGTCGCTCGCGATCAGCCGCTGGCGCAGCTCCTCGTTCTCCTGGTTGAGGCGCCGCAGCTCGACGACCACCTCGTCGAGGAAGTCGTCGACTTCGTCCTGGTCGTAACCCTCGCGGAACTTGGTCGGCTGGAACCGCTTGTTGACTACGTCTTCGGGAGTCAAAGCCATAACCGTCACCTCTTACTCTGTAGAATCACACGCTTGAACTGGAATGTAACGTCTAGCTAACGCTACGAATACCCTATCGCCATGGGGGCAGCGCACCTGAGAGGTACGTAAACGCCCGGACAACCCCTCCAGCGTACCTCGCGGCGGCTAGTACATGAATCCCCGCACGATGTAGCGGAGGATGATGACCGCGATGAGCACGATGCTCCACGAGAAGTCGATGGCCACGCCGCCCGCGCGCAGGGTCGGAACCACCTTTCGCACCGCCTTCACCGGAGGATCGGTGATGGTGAACACCGTCTCGGCGACCACGAGGAGGAAGCCGCGGGGACGCCAGTTCCTGGCGAGCATGGGCACGAGGTCCAGGATGAACCTGGCCCACATGACCGCGACGAAGAGGGTGAGTGCGACGTAGAGTACCGTCGCGACGATCGAGATGCCGCTTGCTGCGTTGATGCGCTGACCTTACTGTTGCGAGAAGAACGAGGCCTCGACGTCGGTCTCAGCCTCGGCCTGGTCGCCGCTGACGACGACGTGGGCCGGCGAGAGCAGGAAGACCTTGCCGGTGACGCGTTCGATCTTGCCATACAGCCCCTGGGAGAGCCCACTGGCGAAGTCGACCAGACGCCGCGCGTCGGGCTCGCTCATCTGCGAGAGGTTGATGATCACGGGGATGCCGTCGCGGAAGTGCTCGGCGATCACCTGTGCGTCCTTGTACTGGCGCGGGTGGACCGTGAGGATCTCGTTCATCTCGGCGGGCGGCGGGACGGCGACGACGCGCGACTGGCGCTTGGGCATCTGGGTGACGGTGGCGCGCTGAGTGCTCGCCGGGGCAGCCTGGTGCTGTGCGGGAGCTGCAGGTGCCTCCG
>Ga0247741_1000086_pt1 | contig 71251 bp, 93 predicted proteins | sample UWRJL213509R2_FD_180945 | JGI IMG/M metagenome (GOLD analysis project Ga0247741, IMG submission 180945) | Plant litter microbial communities from Arlington Agricultural Research Station in Wisconsin, United States - UWRJ-L213-509R-2 | ecosystem: Environmental > Terrestrial > Plant litter >... | reverse complement strand
CGTCCACCTTCCCGAGGCCGTCAAGCGCCATGCGGGCCGCGGTCATCGGATCGTCGAGGTGGAGAGGGAGAGCGACTTCGCGGCTCAGGGCTTTGAGGTCGATCATTACGGCAACGGTCGCTGCAACTCAGCCTCTCGGAAGACCTCCATCGCGTCAAAGGTCGCCGGTGGCGGGGCGATGCGCTCTGGATCTGGCCAATTATACGGCACACAATCGGTGCCACGACCCTTGATGCGACGAAACGTCATCCGCATCTGAAAACAAAGGTGGCGGAGCCGGAGATTCTCATCCTGCAATTGCGCAGGCCGTGTCTTGCTGGAGTCGATCAGCCACAACAAATTATCGCGATGGTGCTCGGTGTCTCGAAGACGCTGACGCAGGTCCTCGATTTCTTTCTTCCACAACCAGCCAGTGATGGCACGCAAAAAGTTTCTCATGTAACTCGATTGTCCTGTCGGAGCCCGCACAACGCGTTTCGTTGGCGGATGAACGCAAATGTCTTTTCAACCGTCTCGTCCAGATGTTCTTTGGTCGTGACCCCGTAGACGGCCCCGACCTCAGGCCGCGGAGGCCCAAACGGGACGAAGGCGTTCGTGGTGACTAAGTCGGAAGCGGTCATCAGGGCTGAGAGGGAATACTATTGCGATCCTCGGATTCTGCAAGTCTCAAAGCGTGCAGACGTTCACGTCGAATTCGTGGCCGGCGAGAGAAAAATTCAGCCGTTGGCCGCGGGTGCTTCTCGCTCGTATCGACTTCATGGATACACGCCTGTACCCGTCGCGGTATCCCTCTCGATCGTACCCGGAGCCGCCGAGGCCCAGCCGCATGCCGCCTGCGGGGGAGCTTTTGTGCATCTCCGCCATCACCGGCAAGGGGACGACAAAAATCTCCTTGACTGTGCGGGCCAACCCCTTCCACAACTCATCGCTGGAGGAGACGCCCGAGATGTTGTGGGCCACGAACACATAGCTGACGTCTTCGCCCTCGGCCGCGACTGTCAAGTCTTTTTGCATCCTCCAAGACCAAATCGGACAGGCCCCGGAGCGCCTGACACTCTTCACCTCGACCAACCCGCCTTCCTTGGACTGGGCATCGTAACAGGCGTCGAAGTTCCCCGAGATCTTGAGCCGTCTCAGGCTGAGAGCCTCGACGGCTATGCGTTCGCAGAGGTTGCCGTACAGGTTGCGTGCCGCCGCCTGCGTCGCCAACACGACTTCCGGCTCCACCGGGAAGAGGGTGAGCTGGGTGTCGGCGAAGAGGTTTTTGTTGATGGTCACGAGTGGTGGGCCCCGCCGCGAGCCTGACGCTCCGCCCCGAAACCCTGCTTCAGCCACTCGGTCAGCTTCTCGAAGGTTTCGAAGACGTAGGGCTCGTGTCTGATCAGGCTCACCGGACCTGAGAACTCGTCGGAGCTCGCGTCCTGATGAACAATGAAGCCATTTGCGACCTGCTTGATTAAAGCGGATTTCATCGTGCTTTTATACTTGATTTCTGTCAGCCGACAACCCTCGAATTCTTGTATCCTTAAAGTGAATACGCCTGTTGGACTGTGAGGCTTTTGATTTTAAAGAGGCGTTGGGATGTGAGTATATGAGGCTTAGGGACTATAAGTAAAAGAGCCTACGCGAGGCAAAATTTTTATGTGCGGTGAGAGACCACTTAGCGAGGGTTCCTATGAAAATCCCCCCTGCCGGGGTCGTTTTCTCTGACAGGCTGAGAGCCTGACAGCCTTAAACGCTCTCCTCATCGGGACCTGCGGATGTATTCGTTGTGTTTATTATGTCAAATCGCCAGTAGTACCCGTGCGCCGCCTTACCAGATCTCAGAGCCTTGCAGACATTGGCGGCTCTGCGGAAGTTCCCGCTATCAATCGCCCACGCTCGCACGCTCGGCCATTTGATGTCTGGTCCTCCTCCAACCGGCGTCGCAATGACCGGCTTACGTACCCGCTCACCGGTCGTCCAGTTGCCGTGAAACTCTCGCGCCTTCCGCATGTTATCTGCGTGCGTAACCCACTCAAGATTTTCGACCCTGTTGTCAGTCTTGATGTGGTTTATGTGGTTAACATCTGTGAGGTTACAAGGGTTGGGGATATGGGTTACTGCAATGAGACGATGCAGGAAAAGCCCGTTTCCGTTACAGCCAACGCGGGGAGGCATGTTGACCCGAACGTACCCGGCCGCATCAACTCGTTGAACTCTGAGCCTGCGAGATCCATCGGGTTGAACTGACCACACGGTACCTCGGGTACCTATGAGCTGATTTGAGTAAAGAGGGTGGGGGAGGAACGCTTCTTGGGTCATTTAATAAGAGTATACCACCCTCAGACAACACGGCACAATAAACACTTGATTGGTCGTAATATTTATTGTGCGATAAGTATTAGGTGAGGCTAACATTCCTTGTTAAGTCAAAAATTTCTTTGCTTAACTGCTCAGAAGTCCTCGGGGGAGGGACTTCGCTAACAAGCTTCTCGACCTCCAAGGCTTTTTGAAGTGCCGAAGTATCTAATGCCCTGATACATACGCGACGCTTTCGGGGACGTCCTCCTGTCTCTCGACGTTCGAAGGCACAATTAAAGCACAGCATCTTACTGTGCTTCAGTGCTTTAAGGAACGACGTTCTGCTGGACGTGGTGAGCGTCGCCGGACTGCGCGGGGCCTGATCGGTCGCCTCAAAGGTGATCGACGTGCCTTTGTACCCGCACAAAGAACACCCAGCTTCCTTGGCCTTAATGAGATCCAGACGATTCGCGATGATATAGGGAGCCCGATCGCGGTACTCTCGGCGATACGTTTTGGTCTGTCGTTTCTTTATTGCGGGCGGCTTCATACGTTGATCGCATCCTTCACCTCGCGCACCACCTGCTCGGGCTTCAGAGCCTGCGCAGTGGCCGCATTGTTCACGAGATTAAACACCGTCAGGCCCAGCGCCTTGGTGCGTTCGAGGTCGTCACTCACGGGGTCTGCATCGACCGCAACTTTATCGCCGAGAGCGCGGTACTTGATATTGTGAACCGTCTCCATCGCCTTGGCGAGGTCGGCGTAAGGCTTGATCATGATCTCGGGGTCGCCATCTTTCTTCGCCGCGGTCAGATGTTTCTTGATCATTGCGCCGTCGTCGGCCTCGAGGCCGTCCATCACCTTATCGAGGATACGCTGGAGCCGATTACCCTGAGCGTACGCGATCGCCCTGCCCACTTCCTTCTCCAATTTTTTATCCGCCATGCCCAGCTTGCCGCCGGCGAGGTCGTTCCAACTGAAGTCGTGCTCCAGCGCCTTAATGATAGAGACAGAGACGCCGCTGGCCAAGGAAACGTGGGCGGCGTTACCGCCAAGGGCTCGCCACATCTCGAACAGGGCGCAAGGGTTGACGTTCGCCGGCATCGTGAGTGTTCCAGACATACAATGAGTATACCTGTTGACCAAACAGACACAAAAACGAGGCCCGGGAAAAGTAGCTGGCCGCAGGCCCCGAGCACGTCTTTCTCTTCTACTTATTATCCTCAAGCATTTAACACCCTCTGTTTAATACCAATAAGTCCAATAGTTAAGGTCCTAATATGTTTAATAGCCCCTACTAGAGGAGAGCCACCTCTACTACTTATACTATATTAAATTTTAAAATATATATAATACAGAGGTACGTAAGGAAAAGACCGGAAAGCCACGGAATCTGCAAGCCGCATCAATTCTCAATCTTTCAATCTTGATGCCTCGTACCCTCCACTGCCGTAGCTTTCCGGACCCTTTTAAAATGACATTAAGGATAATATATAAAATACCCGAGCTATCCCACGATCAATGAATCACTTATCTATTAAACTTATGATATTTTACTTAAACAACTGTATAATAGGCCTCGAAATAACGACTCGCAGTCCAATAGCCTGCAAGCCTCTCAGGCATCAAGATATCAACTCTCAAAGTTGACAACTCATCAATCCTTCAACTTGGTAGAGCATGAAACAACCCAACTACTCGAGGAAGCATCGACGCGACGTCCTGATCCTTGCTTACAGCAACGGAGCTGCAAAAGCTCAGGCCGACACCACATCAGCAATCTTGGAGCTTGGGAACGCCTTCGACGCGGTGGCCCTCAAGGTCGATCGGTCGTTGACCGTCGCCCAGCAGGCACGACAGCTCGAGGATCTGCTCTGTCAGGCCCTGAGTCATCCCGAGTGGCTGATCGGCGTACGCTTGGCCCCAGCGGCTCCTCCACAGGCCGAGAAAGCCAAGCTGCAGGCTTTGCTGGCCCGTGTCGACCGCCGCATTGGAGTGCTGGAGCAGGCCGCCCAACGTTTGGAGGCCTCCAAAATGCAACGCGCAAAGATCTTGCAACGTCTCAGCACCCTCAGGCTCGTGGAGCAAGGGGTGCTGGCCGGCGGCGGACCGGGTTAGCGCCAGATGATCACATGCTCCAGCGGGACGCAGGCGGCGATGGTCTGCAAGGACAGCTCGTTGCGCTGGATGCCGAGGGCGGTGCCGCGGCCGGTGTCGGCGTAGTTGCGTTTCCATTCGAGAGCGTTGACGTGGGCGGCCTGAATCGTTTTTTCCGCCTGCTCCGTACCGATCGAGGCCCGGATCGCCTCGACCTCTTCTTTGGTCGCGACCAGCACGGTGGAGCCGGTGTAGATGCGGCGCTCGAGATTGGCACCCTTGGTCAGCGCGGTACCTTGCTTTTTCCCGAGGCTGGTGAGAACCACGAGCTCGGCACCGACGCGGGTGCGGAAAGCTTCCGAGGTGTGGTCCCAGCCACCGCTCTGACCGTGGCTGATGGATACGATGTAAAGTTCGTCGCCCTTTTTGAATTTGGTGCGGTTCATGAGTCAGAGCAAAAAGAAAAACCTCGCCGCAGTCAACAACTATTTTTCAGTTTCGCACTCTCCGTCTATCAGCCTGATAGTCTTCAAGTTGCCAGACAATTTAAGGGTCGAAGTCTTCGGGGGAAGTGCAGAAGGTGACACATCACGACGCCCACAATCGGTGCGGTAGTCGTGGCAGGCGCAGATGGCCGCCTCTTCCCACTTCTCGACCGTGAGGTGATTGAGGTAGCAGACGGGCACCGACTCACCGATTTGGTCGCCAGTGGTCAGGGAGGTGAAATAGGAGTAGCCGTCGCCGCGCTTGTTCTGGATCTCGACTCCGAGACGCTTGATGCGGGCGTTGATGGTGCGTTTGTTCATAACTCAGAAGTCGTAGGTTCCAAACTTGGCACGGCCACCGCCCAGCCCGTGATGGCAGGCCAGCAGGGCTTTGGTGATGGATGCGGTGCCGCGCCGGGTCTCCGCCAAGGACTCGCGGCGATTGGCCTCGCGGTACCCGATGAACCACTCGCCAGCCTTGCGTGTGGATGGCGCGTTGCAGGCGCTCTGGGCCTCCTCGAGGGTGAGCAGGCGCAAGCGGGGCTGGATCTCAGGACTGCGGGCGTCGGAGAAGTATTTGACGAGCTCGTAGCGGCGGGCGTTCATGACGGGGGGAGTTATGCAACCTGCTTGTAGTGGGCGATGATGGCGGGATTGGTGGAGGCCTCCTCGACCCACTGCCTGATAAGGATGCGCTTGGCTTGGGTGCGGCTCTCGCTGTCATTCTTGCTGTTGGCCCAAAGAGCGCGGGTTGCGGGCTTTTGCCGGCGTACGTTTCGCAGGATGATCGAGATGACTTGGGCACGGCTGAAGGGATGCGCAGGGCGGGGCTGGAAATCAAATGGTTGGTTCATGGAGCAGAGCAAAAATGACCGCACAGCTCGCGTCAATGCCTATTTTCATTTTTCTTCAAGCCCGGATGTCTCCAACCCGCACAGTCTGTTACCCTTCAAGAAATGGAAGACTCAAAGCCTGTCACGATTGACAAACAACTCATCGGACGCATAGGGGTCCGAGAATGGGGGCTGCCGTCCATGACGGTGCCCGGCAATATTTGGAGAAGTGAAAAGAACGGCACGATCACGTGTATCACCCACGGCACTACGCCGGGGTTTATTTCCTTCCAGACCCGCCCGCTCGTAGTCGTGGAGCCCGGCGAGCTTCAATGGATGCCAGACTCATGGCGTGCCGCGCTCTGGGAATACGTGCAAGCGTGGCCGTCGTCGGGTAGTGGCTACGGGCCTTTTCTTGCCCTCACGGAGGAGCAACGCTGCGATTTCATCCGGCTCCAAGCCGCGGAGCTCGTCAAGTCCGACAACATTGGATGCCGGCACATCGCCCACGACATAGGCATGTTCGCGGCCTTGGAGTACGAGCTGCCCGAAGTATCCAAGGGTTGAATACAAGAAAGCATCTCACCTTTCGAGGATGAGAGGCTTGGAGCCGGTCAGGCCACGATCGAGAACAGACTCGTCCTCTGGTCGGCCTCATGGCCTGCGAACCGGAAATGTTATCCCACCAATTCGATCTGTTTGCCGGTCGCGGTGTGATGCACTTCCCGGACTTCGCGTTGCACACCCTCAAACCAGACGAACTCGTTTTTGATTTCGGGCAGATGGTCGACTTCGATTATGCGAGGACCGTCGACGATCGAGTAGTTAAAGACTTTTTGTGTCATCGGTTGGTGGCCTCGAGGTAGTAGAAATCTGGATACCCCTGAGGGCCGAGCTTTTCATCGGCCGAGGGTTCGGTGTTGCGAGGTCCGGCGAGGGTATACTCGAGGTCAAAGCCGCGGATGGTGAATGCCCACGGTGTGCCGTCGGGCGCACGTTTGAGTCCACCCCAGCCTGCGGGCCTCCAAGACGTCCAGCCTTCGGGGAGTGGAGGGAGCGTGGTCATCGAATCACCAAGCGCCGACAGAGATGAGGGATTTTTCGAAACGGGCGCTTGCTAGGATGCCGTGCTCTCGGGTACCTTTTTCGTCATCCCGTTGCTGCAGAGCGTTGATAGACCCCTCGCCTTCGATAAAGATGCCGCCTTCGGGGTGATCAATCTGAAGAATGAACGCAGCCTCCTCGAGGAGGTCTGCCGCTTTTCGAATTCTCCGGTTGATCATCTTGAGTCGGGCCTTCCGGATATTTTCAAGGCTTTCGGCCGGCGTGGGGGTGGTCGCTTTCATGATGTTTTTGCAGGAGCATTGAGCACGGCGGACCAGTAGAGCGGCCACGCAGCGGCGCAAAGGATCGCCGAGTAGGTGCGCGGTTCGAGGTCAGGGTAGACGTTGCGGTTCCACGCATGCCCGAAGGTTGAGATGGACATTCCGACGTAAAAGGATAGGGCGGCGATCTGGAGGTGACGGAGTTTCATGGAAGGTTGGGAAAGCACGTTTCGAAGGAGGACGATTCAGGGAGCTGCAACACGGCAAGGCTCGTACCCTCGGCCACTGCGAGGGCTTTCTTGGCCTCCAGCAGCTGGGAAAACAGGATCTTTATCTGCCGGCGCTTGCGGGCCTTGAACGCCTCCAGCGCCTCCTCAGGCGTCTTGTTGGCCCATTGCTTGCGGCGTTGGAGGTTGATGAAACGCGGTTTGAAGCGATCATCGGTGATCCAGACACCGCAGGGCGTGGTCTTCACGACCTCGAATTCTTCGCGGGTCAGGGACGTGCGGTCCCAGTTGAGGTGGTAGCGGTAGAGTTTCACGATTGTCGGGTCGCGTCCCAGTTTACGAACGAACAGAGGGCCATAAGGATGAAAGAACCTGTGATCACCCAGTCGATCGGCGGGATGATTGCCAGTCCAAGCGTTGCAGTGGCCGCAGATAGATGGAGCTTTGAAATTAACGTGGTTTTCATCGGCGGGCATACTCCATCTGTTTCAGTTCCAAGGTCTCGATCGCCCAGCGGCCGGCGGCTCATGCCATAGCAGCGGCCGAGCCTCCAACCCTTACAGGCTTTTACATTGGAGGACAACCAGTCCTTGAGGCGCTGCCACCGGCCGAGGCGCACGGGCTGTTGATGGAGTGCGAGCATGCGACGGGCAGCGTCTGTTTTTCCCATGCGGTTCGAGAGATGGAGGGTCTCCCAGTCGATGGATCGGAGCGGGTGGAGGTCGAAGTGAGGTTTCATTTGCGGAAGATGGAGCGACGGGCGACACAGGAGTTTTTGGGGGCCGGCAGGGCGTTCTGGGCGACGAGGTCCTCAATCAGCCAACGACCCTCGACCCAAGCGACCGGGACGTAATTTTCGAGCTTATGGGACCAGCAAACGAGTGTGCCGTCGTCCTGCTGCGTGACCACGCGGGTGACGTACTCCCATTTCCGGTCTTTGGACCATCGGAAAGTTCCAGCCTTGGCTGGGCAGCGGGAGGTCCACAGGGAGTCGTTTCGCTCGGCGTTTGCAGGGAGGGGGGTCATGAGCCGAGCAAAAGAAAATCGTGCGACGGGGTCAAGGGTTTTTTCTCAGATTCTTTCAGCCTCGCATCCGGAGAGGATGAAGCCCGCTGTGCCGCCAAGGCTCGAAACGATTCATCCTTCAGGGGGCTGACAGCGCCGTCATCAGGAATTGACATGCCAGCGATGTGGCGTACGCGAGGGGTATTCACAGGATGGATACGCCAGCCCGATGGATCTTTGTCCACTTCGAATAGAACTCGCCATCATTAATGAATATCCGCAGGCCGCTGCGGATGAAAAACAGGTGGTCGGTGCTGCGGTCCACGCGGGTGCCTTTATGAACATTTACGGGGCGGCCGGTTTGAGGGTTTTTGTAGCGCCCGAGGATTCTGGTGCGGGTGAGTTTCATTTTTGTCGGGAGATGAAAGGTGTGTGGATGAGGTGCTTTTTTCTGTCGCTCGGATGCGCGAAGCCGTCAGGACTCTGAGCCTTGAAACGAGCCCAGCGATCGGTTTCGTGGGGCAGCGGCACCACCGAGCCGCTTTTGGAACAGCTCTGGCATGCTTTATTGCCCGAGGATCTCAGGGCCTTCGAGGTGCGGAGTTCGTAGCGGCCGCAGGTGCAGCGCACGACCCAGCGGACTTGAGTGTCGCCGGCGTAGACACCCTTCACGAAGAGCGAACCGCAGCGCATGCCGGTGAAGTCGTGCTCGACGAGTCGCGTCGTCGTGATGGCCGGGCAGTGATTCCAGTGAAGGGTCGTAGGCGGCTCCGGGACGTGGCGCACGCCCGGGCTCGTGACGATGGCGGATTGGCGATTGATCGGTCTCACGTGCGGAGGGATTCGCGGAGGAGGAGCAGAAAAAGCACGCGGTCTTCGAGGGTCCAACCCTCGGTAAAGTCGGGGTCCTCGGCTCCTTGGACGCCGGTCAGCTCGACGAGCATGCGGAACAGCGGACGGGCCTCGGCGAAGTCGTGGTGCAGGTAGAGAGCGGCTTGATCGCAGGCGGTCTCGATGTAATTGTTGCCGGCCCCGAGGACGGGGTCAATCCGATCTTGGACCAACGCGACGGGGCGGTGGTCGATGCGCTCGGCAGCGAGCAGGAGGATGGCGCGGAGTTTGGTGCGGATGGAGGAGGTCATAGAATTAGGCGGCTAGTTTGGACTGCGAGCGGAACCACGAGAGAACGTCGTTTTGGGCCGAGATCGACTCAGAAAAGCTTCGCCCGGTGCGGGGGTATTTGGAGGAGTGGTGGCCGAAGACGCGGTTGCCGTCGGCAAAGGGGAGGTCGAGGGCGGCAGCGATTGGGCTGACGTAGGATTTCCGGCATCCGGTGTTGACGTGCAGTTGCTCGAAGGCGTCGGGAGCGCGAAGATTCTTGAGCTCGGCACGACGCAGGAATTTCCAGACGTAACGCACGGCCTCGATCTCGGAGTACCCGGAGGCGAGGGCCGAATCGAATGCGACGGCAGCTGTGATTTGAATGGAGGTAAGGCTCATGGGACCGAGAAGAAACGACTCGCGCAGGGCGGTCAACAACTTTCTTCAACTATTTTAAAGTCCCGGACTCGGCGACGTCCATCACCTTGCCGGCTTCGTTCCTGATATACCGAGAGCCGTCGGGTCGTTCGAACAATTCGTAGTCGTATCCACTTCCGGATACAACGCCCTTCGGTACGTCGTGGACTTGACGGGTGGTGGAGCAGCCGGCCGTGGCGAGGCAGAGGATTGCGAGTAGTTTTTTCATGGATACAAAAAAGGGCCGACCAGATTGGTCGGCCCTTGAGGTTATGGACCAATCGCCATCCGTAGGTTGGCGTCGGCGCTGCACCAGATTTCCCGGTACTGGTAGGGCCATTTGCCGGAGTCGTCTCGAGGCGGTGGCCACGGGAGGGTGCGCGGGGGCGTCGTCGGGATGATCGGGAACGGGATGCGATCGACGCTCTTGTCTCGTATCTGGTCGATCTTCTTGCGGATCGCTTCGTAACGGTCGTCCTGCTTCGGGTCGCCGAGCAGTGCAGCGAGGGCGTCGCGCAGTTCGGTGGCCTCGTCCTTGCTGAGCTCCACGGGGACGCCACGGATGGTCAGCTTGATGGTTTGGGTGACTTCGATGCTGCTCATGTTATTCGGCGTTGAGGGGAACGATGGAGGACATGAGCAGCAGTTTGGCTAGGTACATCACCTGCTGTTTGGTGAGCTTGTTGCCGGTGAGATCAACAGAGACCTGCGAGGACGACACGACGTCGTTCTGGATCGAGTCCTTGTACTTCATCGTGCCGGTGAGGCTCGGGTTCAAGGCATCCGTGGCGAAGAAGTCGGCCTCGGTTGCGGCTCCTGCAAATATCGAAGCCTCCGAGGCTGCAGGCTCGTTGACGCGCACATCAAATTGGTACTCGCCGAGGCCGGACCGACCGCGATCAGCGGCCTCAACCCAGCGGATGTTGCCCGACAGTCGGTCTTGCACAGCCACGCGCAGGCCACGGGCGTCTTCCATGGAGTACGAAACCGTGACGCCGTTCAAATACCACGCGGTGCGGTCGTAGTCATAGATCGTCGTGCCGGAGACTGTCACTTCGGGATAAACCATGACAGGGCCGGCGGAGAGCACGTGGTTCACGAATTCCATGCGATCGTATTTAGTCACCGCGATGGCGACGTTTTTCCCGCCGACCGACTTGGTGATTTGCATCGCCTCTTTTTTCATCTTTGCGAAAAAGCCTTCGCCGGAGGACGTCGGTTTGCCGAGGGCCAAGCCGCGGACACGGCTCTCGAATGGTTGCGCGTTGCCGACGCCGAAGACACCGATCTTGAGATTGCCGTCCTCGAAGCGGTAGACGTTTTCAGTGTCGACGGGGACGGTGCCGAAGAGGCGGCCGATGTTGCGGGTCTGGGACGGATTACGCGGGTTCACGACGAGGCACTCGATGGAATGCGTCAGGCGGCCGGGCTGGTTCAGGCTGACCATGCCCTTGATGTTGGGCAGGCTCTCGATGGTGCCGTCGAAAACGACGCTGTTGGAGACGTTCAGCTTGAGCTTGTACTTGTCGGCCACGCCTTCACGGGGCTTTCCTCCGTCGAGTTGGGTGCGGGTGTTGAACTGGATCGACAAATCACCTTTGATGAAGGCGGCGTCGGGAGCCGGCGGCGAGGCGGCGGGCTGCTGGGCGTGTGCTGCCGTGAAGGCGAGGACGCAGAGGAGGGCGAGGGAACGGAGCATGTTTTTCATAGGAGGAAAATTTATTCGAGGGAGTGTGCGAGAAAAAGAAGGGCGAGACAACGCGTTTCGCGGTCTCCGTACGGCCATTGAGGTACGCCGAACGCGGGGTCTGTTGTGAACATGCTGCGGAAATCCCGGAGTAGATCGTATGCCATCTGATAACGATCCGAAGGACCCCGTTGGGGATAAGCATTGCTGACAGCGCGACTGAGGGCCTGCCACGTGACCGTGGGTGTTAGCGATCCCCGAGGTGCAACTTCAATGAAGAGCGCCGCCGCGGCGACGAGCAGTTTTTTCTTGGTACGAGTGGTCATTGGATTAGGCGGGAAGGGCGGTTTTGACGGACTTGCCCTTCAGGATTCGATCGGCCTCAACCTGCATGCGCTCGACGCTCAGGGCTGAGAGCTGCGTGTTCAGGTTGTTGCGGATGGAGGAAATGGCCGTGGACGTCTGGAGTTTGGCCACCCACTCGCCTTCGGTCAGGCCCGACGCGCCGCGGGCCTTGGCGGCCTTCAGGGACACGTCCCACAGCTTGCCGACACGCACGACTTCGCGGTCGAATTCGCCGAGCTGCACGTAGGCTGCGGTCCAGCTTTCGGTGCGCGATTTCAGCAGGGCGTCAAGTTCTGCTTGGTCGGAGCGCATCTGCGGCAATTCAGGGGAGTCGGGAAACTCGGATTGCAACTCGTCGATGGCTTGGTCGAGCGACCGAATAGCACCGCTGAGGGTCTCCAGAGCGACCTTGCGTTCCTCCAGCACCTTGGACTGGCGCAGGGATTCAGCCTGCAAGGTCTCGACGGGATTGGACGCCGCCTCGTGTTTGATGAGCTTCAGGCGGGCGTTGGCGGCGACACCCGCGATCCAGTCCTTGGTGAACCAGAGGGTGCCGACGATGCCGCCGAAGCAGACGAGGCCGAGAAGACCGCCGATGGCGATCCAGACGAACGGGGCGATGAAAAAGCAGCCTACCCCGAGGGCGGCGAACTTGGCGAATTTACCCCAGAACTTGGCCCGGGGATCAGTGATGTTACTCATGTGTTTTTTGGATTGGCTAGCGAAAATTAGAGCGGCGAATCGAAGATCGGGGTGCGCAATTGGCGGTAGTCAGAGAGGTAGCAAACAGCCCAGCCCGTGCGAGACGGTCCTCCACTGTTCGAAGTCTGGTAGGAAATTTCGGCGTGCAGGTGTTTAGGGTCGTCCCGGGTTGCCGGGACGCAATTAGTGACCCACACAAAACAATGGGTGTTCCTCCATTTGTGTCGTCGAGTCTGACGCTCCCACAAAGAATAAAAACGGCCCGTTTTGGGCAGAGATTTCCGCAGTTTCTTTTTCTTTCTCATTGTACTGGTAAATTGGATACTGCCTCGACGTCGGCGATGCGCTCGAACATCCAAGCGTGCTTGCGGCCCGACAGCATGTGAATGGCTTTGGCGTCGGCCATTTGTTGCGGCGTGGAGGATTCGTTCAGGCTGTCGTAGATGTAATCGATCAGACCCCCGAAGACAATTCCTTCCTTGTTGGTTTTCCACGACTCGGAGTTGAGGCGATTAAAAATCTCAGCGACCTCCGTCTTCATGCAGATGCAGTAGAAGTCGCCCTCGTGGGTGCCGGCGAAGCGGGTGTAACGGTCCCCGGCGGCAATAATCTCGCCGGTCTCGTAGCACGTGCGGGCGACACGGGCTTTGTGCGTGGATGTGGTGTTGAAGTCGGCCATGGTCAGGACGGGTTGGGGTCGGATGGAGGCTCTTCCATCAGGCACCAGAGGATGAAGACGACGAGAAGGAAAAACCACACGGCTTTAGTCGTGTTCGTTGTTTTCGCCGCCCCGGTCGATCCAAGCCTGATAGGCCAGAACGACGGGGGTGAAGAGGATGCAGAGGAGAAGGTCAATCATGGGAGTGGGTAAAAGCGTCGTGGGTGCCGTCGGTGATGCTCCAAGCTTCGAGCTCTGCTCGCACTTCCGGGGACATTTCAGGAGGTCCGCTCTCGTCGAATTTTCCCATGAGAGCATCGATGATCAGGTCTTGGGCAGTGGAGGAAAGTTTAGAGAAAGAGGTCATGGCATGAAGTAATTCAGAGAGGCTTGGCCCCGTCAAGCGTTTTTAAACTAAAATCTGCGGGCACCGTAATTTGGAAGGGACGCGTGAGTTCTGCGTCTTTAAGCGCCGCACGCAGGCGCACAATCTCGGCCGCCTGAGCGTCAGCCAAAATCTTCAATGTATCGATTTCTTGGATACCGTGATGGAAGCCTTGCGAAAAGATGTGGGACCACAGGGCGTCGTTGAAGCGTGCCCAGTGTTTTCGGTCCTCCCACCCTGCGAGATGGTAGCAGTCGGGGCCGTCTATGAGGGTGAGAGGGGGCGGCGTGTGCATGATTGAACAGCTTCGTCGTAGGCGGTGATGGATGGGTTTGGCGCTCCCGGCTGCACCGAAGAGAGGGACAGCAACTTTTCATATCCAGTCCTGAGGGGTCGCCCGGTTTGAATCAGCGAAGTGATCTTTTTATCCTGCGACGCGACCGTGGCGCGGAGGGATTCGATCTCGGCGTTTAGGCCGTCTGCTTCTTCGGCGCGTAGTTTTTCCAAATCAAGTCGGCCGATGTTGAGGCCGGCGATTTTAGCATGCAGCTCCAAGTTTTTATCGCGGAGCAATTCAAGCTCTTTGAGTGTCTCGGGCAGCAGCGCCCTTGCCTGCTTGTAGGCCTCGAAGGTGTCGACGTTTTTTTTGTCGGCGTCGCCTTCGTGATCGGTGGAGTCGAGTATGTTGTCGAGGAGGCGTTCGGCCTCGGGGTCGACGCACTTCAGGAGGAGTTGGTATTCACCGAGTGAATACGGCGTGTGATCGGGACGGGCGAGGCAGTAGCTCCCGCACGGGAGGATTTCGATGGAGTGTTTCACAGGCGGTCGAAGTTGGTGAAGACGCGGTGCTGACCCGCGCACGAGTTTGGAGGGGTGAGTTCGTGGATTTCTTTCAGCTCCACGAGACGGTCGACGCAGGCGAGTAGGTGCCACGAGTCGCCGGATTGCTTTTCGATGGCGCGATCCATGCGGAAAGCCCCCGCGGTTTTGATCAGGTGCTGGACACGATCCCGGACGGCCAAGAATTGGACCTGTCCTTCCTCGGTGAAAATGAACGGGCGTTCGGTTTTGTAGCTGTAGGACATTAGGAGAGGGCCTTCTGCAGGCGGAGGGAGTAAGAGATTTGGCCGCTCGCAACCAGCGAATGCTGGCCGGCCGTCCAGAGGAGTTTATTGAGGCGATTGCGGCGCTGACGAACCGCCGGCATCGTGAGCCCGAAGGCTTGCGCGAGCTCGCGGTCGGACTTCGTCCTGCTCAGCACGGCGACGTCGTCGCGGAAGGTCCATTTACGCGGGCCGGGGAGGAGCTTCCACTCGGGAGAAAACAGGCGCTCACGGAGCGTCCGTTGATAGGCCTGACCCTTTGGGGTGCGATACCAAGCCCGGCTGAGCTTGGCGGAGTGTGCTTTTCGTTGTTTGGCGTTCATTGAATTTTACGAGTGTTAATTAAGGCGGGCGACCTCGGAGGTCGCCCGCCGTTGTTGTGGTTTACGGGATCTCTTTCCAGATGCCCTGCGCAACCATGCGTTCGGCCTCGTAGATCTTGTAAAAATGGGTCATGACGGTGCGTTTTTTGTCTTTGTCGTCCTTGATCATGGTAACGGTACCGTCGGGTTTGAATTCCATGTGGTAGTCCCATTTGATTTGGGCGTGGGTGAAGCGACGGACCTTGGCGGCGAGCTCGGTTGCTTGCGCAGCCGGGGCAGCGAACACCTCGGCGGCCTTGATGATCTGGCGGAGCGTGTCAGCCGCGATCTTGGTGCCGTTGACGACGCAGTGGTCGACCGCTGGGGCGGTGAATTGCGCGACGTACGAGCTGTTCAGAGCAAGCGTGCGAGACGCCGGCCCCATTGAGGTTTCGAGCTCTTTCAGCTTCTGGACCTCGAAGGTCTGGCAGCCGACCTTGACGGTGAGAGCGTTGTCGATGACAGCCGTGAAACTATCGTCCAGCTTGATGCTGACCGGCTCCGGCTTTTTCGGAGTCGGCGGCTTGGGGGACTCGGCGCGTTGGAGACAGAACCACGGGAAAAACCAGCGGACACCTTTTTTGTTTTTGATCCCGACGTTGCCGGACGGATAACGAGCGTCGGGCGCGGTCACGGCAGGAGTGACGACCTCGTGCGTCTCGCCGACGAACGCGTTCATGTCCTCAACCCACGTTCCGGGCCAGCCAGCCTCGGTCGGCACTGCGAAGAGCACCTTGACCCACTCGCCGGCCTTGAAGTCGGCCAGCTTGGCTCCCTCCAAGTAAAGCTCCCGCGGCGAACGCGGAGCGGCCGGGGGTTTGGCGATCTCGGGCGCGGGGGAGGCCTGCTGTTCGAGGGGCAGGATTTCGAGGACGTCGCAGTCGCAATCGATGCCGCCCACTTCGTTGCCTCGGCCGGTGGAGGTGTAGACGCTTCGGTAGTGTTTTGGATTATCGATCAGGGCGATGCGGCAGATGTGCCCACCACGGACACACGAACCCTCGAAGGTGTAGAAGGAACCGTCGCGGCAGCGGAGCTTCTGACCAACGACGCAGGAGCTCAGGTCGACAGACTTCGGGGCGTTCAGGCGCACGATCTCGGAGTCGGCCGGGGCGGCGTAGTAGGTGCGGCTACCGTCACCCGCATTACTTTCCAGACCGCTCCATTGATGGTCGTTCTTGTAGAACGTGTACGATTTGAAGTAGGCGCTGCCCGGCAGAAGTTTGAACGAGCCGCCGAGGCCGAGAAAAACGGTGCCCACAGGCAACGGAGGGAGATGAGACGGGATGGATTTCATGTGTTGGGAGGAAAAAGTTTTAGCGATTGTAGTGGGGGCCGTACTCGCCCATGCGGCCGAGGCCGTTGTGCTGGTCGTTGATGTTGCCACGAGTGCCCTTGGCGGGGCGGCCGTAGCCAGCGGGCTTCAACACGTCGCCGGTGGCGCGATCGATCAGGCAGTGGCTGGAACTGGTGATGATTTTGTTGTCCTTGCGGCAACGCTCGGTGCGGACGACGTGGATGTTTTTCTTGCCCTCGGTCGCTACGAGTTTGAGCTCGATGAGAGCCGCATTGCGCGGGTAGTTGGCAGTGATGTGGTCGACGGTGATTTTCTCGGCACCGGCGAGGAAAGAGATGAAGGCGGGAGTGGTCAGGGAGATCATTTGTATTACTAGGTTGATCCGAGAAAAACAGACCGCGCTCCCGCCGTCAACAACTATTTTTAATTTATTTCAGGTTCGTCAACGCCGTGATCCTCGAAGGGGCAACGGTCGGCTTCGGCGGTATCCGAATTTTGGATACGTTTGTTCTTGGCGTAGAAAGCGACGGCGTCCGGATGAGCGCGGATGCGCCCCGCGTCCACTGCAGTGAGGAAAACGCCTTCGAGCGTGCGGGCGCGGGACAAGGCCACGTACGACTGGCCGGCCTCGAAGATGTCGTGCAAATTCACGCTCATCTTGTCGAGCGTCATGCCCTGTGATTTGTGGATGGTGATGGCCCACGCAAGACGCAGCGGGAATTGCTCGCGCCGAGCCATGACGTTCTGGCCGTCTTTCAGTTCCCACACCGCCGGCGCGATGGGCCACAGAATCTTCGAGGCTCCAAATTGAACCAGCGGCAGGTTGTCACCGTCCTCGGTTTTTCCGTCGAACGACACGAGCACACCGACGCTGCCGTTGACCACGCCGTACTCGGGATTGAGATTTTTGAGACACATCACTTGAGCCCCGATTTTCAGATCGAGCACCTCGGGGCGATGCAGTCTTTTTTCAGGCGTTCAACAAAGGAGGGCTCGCCGGTGTCTTGTGCGACGGAGCGACAAACCTCGGCGTCGATTTTGGCCAGCTCCTTTTGGTTCAGGCGGTCGACGTCTTCGTTGCGGCCTTCCAGCACGACAGGCTTGATCGTCAGGTCATTGTCGACCGCCTCGAGCCGGGACTGGAGCAGCGCAGCCACTTCGTGGTCGACGGTGCCGACGCGGATTTTGTTGAGGAGGGCGGCGAAATTGGCATCCTTTTGACGAACGATGGTCGTGAGCTCATGCACTTCAATCTCGGCGCGAGCCCATTCGGCCGACAAGACCTCGGAGAGCTTGGTCAGCAGCGGAGCCGAGAGCATGCTCACCTCGTCGATGGCGAGGCGTCGGCAATTTCGTATGCGATAGAGGACCTTGCGACGTTGCAGGATTTGGCTGACGATGTAGTTGATCGGGTCCTCGCCGAGTCCAAGGCCGGCCCACGAGTGGATCGTGATGCCGCTCACGTTGAGCGCGGCAATGCCGGTGGAAGCGGTGACGTCGAGGCCGCCTTTGAAAGCCTCGCGAAGGCAATTCAACAGCACGGATTTTCCCGTCCCGGCGGGGCCGGTGATGCAGACATTTTTTCCAGAGCAGACGGCGTCGTAGGCCTCCTGCTGATCGGGGGTGAACACGATCGGGGCCTTGTCGGAGGCACAGTTTTTATCGAGAAGTTTTGCAAAGTCGACCATGAGATTTAAAGAGGAGATTCGTCGTAGGGTTGCTGAAAAATTTGCATCGACGGCCATTGCAAGGCCGTGAGAGTTCCGTATCCACGATTCTGATACGCACAGCCGGTGTCGATCATGGCGTAGGAAGATGTGATGACGGGCTCCTTGGCGGGAGTGTGACCGAAGACGCGGAACAGGCCGTCGTCCGGAAATTGAGGGTCGCGGTGCCAGAGCGCCGACAGGTGCCCGTGCGGTTTATCGCCGGCCAATCCGTGTCCGGTGTGAGAGATGAGGAGGTTGTCGAACTTCAGATAATACGGCAGCTCGAATGCCCATTTCCGGACGTCGTTCGGAGGAAGTCCGTTCCACGATTTTATTGCATCCCCGCCGCCGTTCATGACCCACAGTCCTTCGTCGTAGTGATCGACGATGCCGAGTTCGCCGAGCATCAGGTCTTCGTGGTTACCCTTCACCGAAGGGGTCTGAGTGTCCATGATCCAGCGGACCATTTCAGCCGACCGAGGCCCGCGGTCGATGTTGTCACCGCCAAGAACAAGGGGCTCGTCGGGACATTTGCGCAGAAGGCGGCGGAACGTGTTGTAGCAGCCGTGGACGTCGGAGATGATGATCACGAGGCGAGGAGGTCTTGGAATTTGATGCCCCGCGCCTGCGCGAGGATGCGGAGACGGCGGAGCCCTTGGAAAAGGATTTGGCGGACGCGTTCGCGGGTGATGCCGTGTTTTTTCCCGATGGTGTCGAGGGTGTGGTGGCGGCCGTCGAAGTCGTAATAATCACGCAGCATCTGGGGCATGCGGGGATCTAATCCGGCCAGCTTCTCCAGCATCTCGTCGAGCTTGGCGGACAGCTCGGGCGTCTCGACCTCCTTGACAGTGTCGATGTCGCCGGGGATAAGAGCGTGACGGCCCTCGATGACGTCGGCGGAATCCCCTTTGAGATGTGTATAATCGATAGAGGTCACCGCAGTTCGATAGAGGGCGGCCTTCTGCAGTCGACGCTGAGAAAACTGTTTGCTTTCGACGCCGGTGTCTTCCTGCGTTTTGAGGGCTCCCAAGATGCGGATAGCCGCACGAGGCACCGTCAGGCCGCTCGCGGAGTGCGTGAGGACGTCGGAGAGGGCCTTGTTGATGCCCCATTTGGCGTACGAGATGAACTTCGTGCCCCGTTGAGGTTCGAAATTGCCGGCGGCGTCCCACAGCGCGACGAACGCGGCGGACTCGAGGTCGTCGCGGGTGCAGATTTGGTGAGGCAGGCGGCGATTGAAAGCCTCGGTCGTGAGGAGGCCGGCGTACCGCAGATTGTGGTGCCAGAGGGCGAGGCGTTTCTCGTCCTTCGTTTTTCTCGAGGCCAAGAGCTTTCGCTCCTCGGACCCCGACAGCGGCTTGAACTCGCCGGCCAAACGGGCGATGCGACTAAGAGAAAAGCCGGTCGATGAGATCTCGCCGGGCGTCGGCGCGACCACGCTCGTATCCCCGTTGCTCGGCGACGCGGAGCGCCGCAGCTGCGAGCGTTTCGGCGTCGTAGGAGATTTTGAAGGAGGGATTTTCGAGAGCGTGGACATAATTGAGAGGACCGGAAGTTGTAACGAGGTTGGCGGCTGCGAGGGTGGCTTTATTCAAGGGTGTTTCCGTTGAGGAGATAGAATTGGGACCCGCTGAAGGTGCCCCAGTCGGCGGCTCTGGGGCCTACGAGCCTGCCAGTCTTGCCGTCATCCAAGCAGGCAAGGCAGTCCTGTCCAAGGACGACGGCGAGGCCTTCGAGGAAGGTGTCGGGGATGTCGTCGGTGGCCACTTCAGCGACGAGGGTGGGCTCGGTCTGGGAACGCAGCGTCTTGTAGTTGAAAACGCCGGCCGGCAGGGTTTGGATCAGGAGCTCCCAGACGAAGAGGGAATTGAGTTCGGCCTGCCCCTTGCGGGCGAGGCCGATGTTGAGGATGGATTTTTTCACAAGGATAACGAGATATTACTATTGGGAGTGTCAGGCGCGGCGGACGACGCGGCCGTTGGCGTAGCGGTCGTAGACGTGGCCTTTGCTGTCGGTGTAGGAGGATTTGACCTCGGCGGTGCTGTTGGGACGACGAAGGCCTTCCTCCGCTTTTATGGCGAGCCGCAGCTCACGATCCGCCCTGACCTGTGCGCGGTTGGGGACCTTCGAACGGCCGTAACCTTTCTTCTGAAGGAAGGATTGGAATTTCTGAAGGTTGATGGGAATCGGTTGGCTCATGGGTCCGTTGTGGGTAGGAAATTCTCGAGAGTCAAGAATTATTTTTAGACGTACATTTGAGTTTGGATCTCGTGGGTGACCCAGATGCGGATACCGAAGAGGAACGTGGAGCGACGGGCGGCGAACAGCGTCTGTTTGCTTTCGACCGCAGAGACGGTGCTGGTTTGGACGCGGATGAGTTCGATGGTTTGGGAGATCATGGGAAATAATGCTGGACTATCAGGGGAGGGATAACAACTGCGATCAGTGGCGGCGGAAAGGAATAATTTTCGAGTAATCAAACCCCTCGAGGGGGCTGATCTTGCCCTTCATCAGCTTCGACAGCGTCACGGGGTTGAGCTGGGTGCCGACGATCTCGGCGACCACCTCGGCGTTGAATGTTTTTAACGACAGCGACGACGCCACGGTGAGACGGGCGTCAAGAATCTGCTGTAGTTGATCTGTGGATACGGACGCTTTTTTCCCTCGTTTGGCGCTGACGCCGGCTTCGGAAAAGCCGAGGATTTTCCGGATCTCTGCCGGGGTATTTTCGCCGAGCAAGCGGATGATTTCAGCATGCACCACTTCCCCGGTTTTGCCGGAACGGGCGAGGGAGGGATTGACGGCGTCGATCAGGTTGTCGACTCGGCAATCGAGCAGATCGGCGTTGGCATTCGCGAGGTACCGTGGCATCGGGCCGGACTTGGACCGAGCCCACACCCAGCGGGCAAGGCTCTCGGGCGCGGATTTTTTGGACTCCGGATCGTATTTCGAGTGGACGGGGCGTTTGCCGCTGGTCAGCCAGCGAATCTTGGACGCCTCGGCGGCGAGTGAGTCGTCGATCAGGGCAAAGAGAGGAACATCAACGCAGCGGGCGTGGAGGTGGAGGTTTAACGGGAGGATATGCACGATCAGTAAAATAGCAGCGCCCTCGCTCGTGGACAACCCCCACAAAAAGAATTTGGAGAAATAGTATTGACCGATCGGATTTTCTCTGATGGCCTCCTTTTCGTTCCAACTTTTATGACCCAAACCCTCACCGACTTCTCCGCACCTCAACAGCACGCCAAGGCTCCCAAATCGAATGACGATTGGGAGGTTGGTCTCTCCGTCCTCGAATTCATGGTTTGCGACCTCGGCATCAATAAACAGCCGCTTAGTCGTGACTGCATCGCCGAGGCCGTCGGCTGCAGCAAGCAAGCCATCGAGGGCATCGAAAACCGGGCGCTGCAGAAGCTCCGCCGCCTGACCTCGCATTTCCGCCCCGAGCTCGAAGACATGGGCGTTGTTCAGCGTCTGGCCCCCAAGGGGTCTTTGACCGCCGTCGTTCGCAGTCGGAAAGTTCGCGACCCTTTCACAGTTGTCTTGGCGGAGGCAATCCTTAATAGTGCGAAAAAATGAATCCCGTCATCTTCATCCGCACCTACCCGAAGGACTACGAATGGTTGACGTATTGCCTGCGCAGCATTAAGAAATTCGCCCCCGACGTGCCGGTGTTCGTGGTTACCTCAGACCCTTTGCGGCCGGTGTTGCTTGAGATTCAAGGCCCTGCGGCCACGTGTATGACAGCGGTTGAGGAGCACTCCGACGATTACGTCGGCCAACAGCTCTCCAAGCTTCACGCCGACCTTTACGTGTTTGCGTCTCGCAAAACGACGCACATCATCCACATCGACAGCGACACCGTCCTGACGGCCCCGCTCGACGCTCTTTTTCGTGATGGTAAGCCCATCATGCTCCGCACCCCGTACGATAAACTCCCCCCCGAGGTTCCGTGGAAGGCCCCCACCGAAAAGCATCTGGGGTGGGGCGTCAGCCACGAGTACATGCGCCGGCTGCCGCTGGTGTATCCGATCAATCTCTACGCATCCCTGCGTCAGCACCTGATCAACCGCGCCGGCTCGTGGCCTAAGTGGGTCAGTTCGATCGAAGGTCGCAAACTCTCGGAGTTCAATTTGCTCGGGGCGTACGCGTTCGAGCACATGCACAACCATTTCCACTGGGTTGATACAGACGTCGATCCGCTTCCTCCTCTTGTCGCCAATCAGCGTTGGAGCTGGGGCGGCATCGGCGCACACCGCGCCGAGCTCGAGTCCCAATTTCCTTCCAAATAAGTCATGAAAAAATACATTCCTATCACGCCTCTCGAGGGCCTTCAAATGTTGGTTGCGTCGGGCGGTGCGCCGATCCCGGGTCTGCGGTTCCGAGACTACCCCGAAAACAAACCTTGGGAAAGCATCCCGTCGCGTTCTTTGTGCGGAGTCATTTCCGGCACTCAATATCCGTTTCGAACCGAGGGCACCGGGTGGCGAGAGTGCGTCAAGGAGGTCTCAATCGCCGACGGCAACAACCCCGCCAACCTGACAGACGACCAAGTCGGCGCGGGTTATCGTTTGCTGACGCTCGAAGAGATCACGAACATCAGCAACCTGAATGTTCTTGGCCAACTCCACGCGGTTTTTCCGTTCGGAGACCGCCAGATGTGGATCACTACTGGGGCGTCGCCGCGCTGGAACGATTATGCCGACGGGACGGACGACATCGCCACATACCGCACCAGCCGCCCCGCCGGCTACTTCCTGCCCAAAAAGATCGCCGAGGGCCACAACCCTCGGAAGTTCACTATCGATCAAGTCGGCGAGGGCTGGCGACTGTTGTCGGTCGAAGAATTCCAGTCGTTCGAAGAAGGTCGTTCGTTCGAAGGCCTCGAATTCTGGCACTTCGGCGATGCGAATTGGCGCGTTCGTCCCGAGAATTTTGGGCCGCTCGCGGTCAGAGCCATGTATCGCACCAGCAAGCCCGCCGGATTCTACCTCCCCAAGCCCAAGAAACTCGTGCCGTGGACGTTCGCTACGGCCCCCAAGGGACTCGTCCTTACGCGTAGTAAAGGGTTGCCGGAAGTTGCGTGCCTGATTGTCTCGTGGAACCGCACAGGGGTCAAAATCCCCGAGGGTTTTTATTACGCGTACTCGACCCTCTTGGAAGGCAACGAGATCTCCACCGACGGGGGCGTCACGTGGAAGCCCGCCGGCACGGAGGTCGATGCCTGATGTTCAACACAAATGACATCAAGGCCCGGCAGGCGGTGCTGTTTACCGTCGGGTCCCAGACCCCCCAAAAGCGGATATTAATCGTCGCAGCTTGCCGAGGGATTCCGTACCTGAACTATCTCCACCGGTACAACGAATCCGCCGGGCGTCCGTTCTCGATCACGTACATCAATCCGAACGACTACTCGTTCGACATTTATGGACGGCCCCAAGATTGCCTCGCCAAGATCGAGACGCTCGAGACCGAAGCCCACCTGCTCCGAACCATCAGCGAGGCCGACATTTTCATCCACGAGCACCACGAGAATTTCGGTATGTTTAACACGCTGAAAACGGCGGAGAAAAACATCTGGCAATTCGGGGTGCGGCCGGATGTCGTTGAAATTTGTGTGCCGAATTTCCACAACCACTTCATCCTCTCCAGCGACATTTTGAAGTATTGCGCCACCGACGAGGTGCGAGCAGACTTCAAGGCTCGCGGCCGGTTGATGTTGGTGGACGAGCACTTTCTTCAGGCCACATCGGAGCACCACATCCGCCGGTTCATCAAGAATTGCGACCTCTCGTCCTTCCCGGGCTTCGGGTGCTGGTTCCGCCAGAATTGGCGCGTCGTGCGCCCGTTCTGGACGTTCAATCACGTGTCGGCGGCGTTCACCCTCGAACTCTTCCGGCGCATGAACGATCAGTTTCTGAACCTCGAGCTGGATGAAAAATTCTGGAACGCGGCGCGGAGCGAAGATCTTTTCACGTATCCACGAACTCCCTACACGCAGCTCGATGAGAGCCTGCTGGGGGTGCGCTGGAATTTCCCGATCGAATCCCCCGACATTTGAAAACCATTGAATCGATAGATAAATCCCTCGCCGAGCTTTCGCCTAAGTTGGCCACAGCCCGGTTTTCTGAACGTATCGAGGTTGTCAAACAGATCGACGCCGTTTTAGATGAGCGTCTTGTTCTGATGAACTCCGGACTCCAAAAAAGTAAAAAACATGAGTGAAAAATTAGACACCGAACTTCGCGGTCACCACCCTCACAGCCCCAGCTCCCTGCAATCCTCGGAGGCCTGTGCCCACTTCGAGAACGAGCAGCGTGAAAGTGCGGCGGCCACCGCGGGCACCCTGCAGCACAAAGCGGCCGAGACTCGGGATCTTTCGATTTTGGAAGACGCGGAGCAGGTTGCCGCTGTTAATCGCGCTCTGGCCTTGGAGGATGCTTCGATCGCTGAACTTCGACTGACGTTAGTGGACGCGGCTACCTCTACGACGAGTGAGGTAGTTAGCCGAGTTCACGATGAGGTTGTCACTCTTGACGTCATTAGCGTGAAGGAAGAGTACCTCGCCGTCTGCTCCGAGCACATCGAGAACGTCAAGGTCGGCGTTGCCGAGTCCACCGAGGTCGTCCAAGGTGCCGGATTCACCCGCACCCGCAAGGTATATGAAGAGATCTGGGAGAAGTGGTTTGGCATCACCGGCGGGTTCCCCGACAACGTCCTCATGGCAGGTCCGCTCGGCATCATCCTCGACTGGAAGTTCGGCAAGGAGCTCGTGACTCCCACGGCTGAAAATCTGCAGGGCAAGGCGTACGCGGCCGCCGCGTTTGAACGCTGGGTTAATTTGGAGGAGATCAAGGTCGTCTTTTTTCATCCGCACATCGAGATCGATTTGGACGGCCAGACCCGTTCGATGCCCGAGTACACGCATGTCTTCAAGCGTGAAGACTGCGAACGCATCGAGCTCGAACTTCGCACCGTCATCGCCAAGAAAAAGCTCGCCAAAGAGACGGGCTTTTCTGGTCCGATCAAGGCGACTCCGAAAACGTCGCTGTGCCTGTGGTGCGCGAAGAAAGCCGACTGCGATGCGCTCGGCGCGTTGATGGTGCTCGGCGCGTCGAAGCACAAAGAGATCGAAGTCCCCGACGTCTTCAATCCCAACCAGCTCACGAAGCCCGAGGATTACGCCAAGGCGTACAAGTTCGCCAACACCTTCGAGGCGGTCGCGAAGGCGATCAAGAAACGCGTCACCGACGCCGCGCTGACCGAGGGCGTGCTCGTGCCGGGGTACGAACTGACCCGCCGCACGGAACGCATTCTCGGAGCTCCGTCGGACGTCAAGCGCGTCCTCATCGAGGGCGGTTTCATCACGTCGGACGAGTACGACAACTGCGCAACCATCCCGATTACGAAGGTCGAGGATAAAGTGAAGTCGAAGGCCGCCAAGGGCAAAGGTGCGGCGCGTCTCCGTCAGTTCGAGGAGGCCCTGACCGAGGCAGGTCTGCTGACCCGCGACCCCGGGTACATGTACCTCCGCGAGGTTCGCAACTCCAAGGACGTCGCCGTCGAGGAAAAACCGCTCAACATCCGGTGATCGTCACCCACGCACAGATCATCGCCGGCCCCGACGAAGACATCAACGTGGATGTCGAATGCCGTTGGTACAAAGACGGGGCCGGCGCATGGCAGTGCAGCGACGTCACCGCGACGAAAGACGGCAAGCCTGTCAACCTGACAGCCTCTCAAATCTTGGCCGCCGAAGAGTTCTCGTGGGAACGTCTGAGGGCAGGTCAATAAACCCAGTTGTCTTTTCTTTTTTCTCCGCTATCTTTCTCACTTTCCCGTTAGGAAAACCAACCAATAAAAACATGGCCTCCGTATCGTTCGCTCCCGTTAAGAAACCCGACCCCAAAAACGTCACCCCTCCCGCCGGCTCCCCCGAGCCCGCTGCCTCGACCCCCGAGCAGGCCACCCCGGCCAACGCCGAAGTCGTGAATACACCGGCCGCCGGCAATGCTGCTGTCTCCGCCGCCCTTGCGCCCCGTCCCGCCAGCCAAGTCGCCGTCCCCGAGCGTCCGACCTACGGCGGCGAGGAAGACGACGATGTCAGCGACGTCCGCTGGCCCCGCCTCAACCTCGTCCAGAAGTCCTCCGCCGCCGCCCTCCTCAAGCTTGGTCTCGGCAGCTTCGTCCTGAACAAGGAGCTCCCGCTCGGCGAGACCCTCCGCATCATCGTCGTCGGCTTCTCCTCGAAGCGTTACATCGAGAAGACGAAGTACACCCCCGGCGCGAACAGCAACGCCAAGATCGTGAACAGTCTGGAGGAAGTCGACGCCGTCGGCGGCACCACCAGCTGGTTCGAGTCGAAGGAAAACCCGAAGGTCACCTCCGACAAACCGTGGTTCCAGCCCTCCGTCACCGCGCTTCTCCTCATCGAGAAGCCCGAGAACGTCGCTGAGGACCGCTTCATCAAGGTGATCGACGGCAAGGCCTACGGCGTGGCGCTCTTCAGCGTGAAGTCGCTCGCCTACTACGCCTTCTACATCAAGCTCAACAGCGAGCAGAAGGCCGGCATCCTCCGCGAGGGTTTCCCGACCCGCTTCATCGAGGTCAAGTCGACCCTCGTCCCCGGCAAGTCCGGCGAGTCCTTCCAGCCGTACGTCAAGGTGCTGGAAAAGGCCCCCGCCGAGCTCGTCGAATTCGCCCGCAGCCTCCGCGGCTAACTCCCGACGGACGCTCAGCAAATGAAAGGCCCCTCGCTGTGAGGGGCCTTTTTCTTTCTCTATATTGGATGACCGTCACTTTTCCTCACCGCTATCTTTTCATTCCCGTGTCGGACGCGGTTGTCCAAGAGAAAAAGAAGCGTAAGGTGTGCGTCTCTTTTCGGTGTCGACGGAAGGCTCGCGACGATCGCTTCCGCTGTCACACGTGTGAAAGCCGTCTCCGTCGTCTCGGCGATCCCCTTTATTATGCGTTTCAAAATCTAAAAAGCTCTGCCCGCAAACGCGGTATCCAATTTTTACTTACACGCGACGAGTTCGCGGACTTCTGTAAGAAATACGGGTACCTCGAGAAGAAGGGCAAAGAGCCGGCCAGCCTGACAGTCGACAGGTGGCCGGACACTCGGGGGCCTTACTCGAAGGACAACATCCGTCCCCTCGGGTACGCAGATAATTGTTCGCACAAATTCGAAAACAAGCCCGCTCCAGAGCCGACGTCTGAAGAGCCTTTCGACGAATCAAACCCTTTCGGTTAAAAAATAAATTCATGCTCCACACCCGTCTGCAGTCTCAAATTCAATGGGGTCCGGAAGTCGCCGTCGACTTCGAGTCCTACTACCTCAAAGGTGTCCACGACATCGACACCCTCGGAGGCCACGCGTACAACCGGCACCCCAAATCCTACGCGTTCATCGTGTCGGTGTCGGACGGGAAAAACCTGTGGGTCGGACGCCCCGAGGATTTCGATTGGACCGTGTTGGAGGGTAAAATCCTCGTCAGCCACAACGCCTCGCACGACGAGGACGTCTACTGCGCGGGCGTGGAGCGCGGCGCGTATCCAAAAGTTGCGTACAAGGAGTGGGTGTGTTCGGCCGACTTGTCGACGTACCTCTGCGGGTCTCGCAACCTGCAAGCCGCGGTCAAGGACCTCCTCGGACTCGAGATTAGCAAGGCCGTCCGTACAGACGCCAACGGGCTGACGTGGGAGGACATGCTCGTCAAAGAAATCGTGCTGGAGAACGGCACCAAAACCACCTTCGCGCAGGCGATGGTCGACTACGCGGGTGACGACACGGTGTGTTTGACCATCTGGCAGAAATACGGGCACACGTGGCCGGAGCGTGAACGCAAGATCAGTCGCCGCAACCGCGAGGCCGGCCGAAAGGGCGTGATGATCGACATCCCCGAGCTTCTGCGCGGCATCGCTCTGTGTCAGCACGTCATCGCCGAGAGCGTCGAGTTGCTGCCGTGGGTGAAGCGCGGGCGCAAGGAAGGGTCAACAATCGGCGTGGCTGAGGAATGCCGCAGTTCGGGCATCCCGTGCCCTCCCACCAAGTCGGGCAAGAACGGTGACCCTGAGGGCGCGGACGAGTGGCTGGAACTGTACGCAGCGAAGCTGCCGTGGGTGAAGGCGCTGAAAGACCTCCGCCGTGGTAAAAAGATGCTCGCGACGTTGGAGACGATGAAGAGTCGTTTGCGCGAAGACGGGTCGATTCCTTTTTCTCTCCTTTATGCTGGCACACATACACTTAGATTTGCGGGTGTGGGTGGTTTGAACTTCCTCAACTTTAACAAGGAGCCCCTTTTTGTTGAGTGGGATAAGGAGTGCGGTCGAGGCATCGATATTCGCGGCTTGATTCGTGCTCGTCCGGGTAAGCGATTTGCCATCGTGGATCTTTCTCAGATCGAGCCGCGGTGTCTCAACTGGGCGATTGGAAACCACACCTTGCTGGATCAGGTGAGGAGTGGTATGGCTATTTATGAGGCCTTCGCGAGAACCGCTACCGGATGGAAAGGCGGGAAACTCAAGGTCGAAGACAAATACGGGTACGCGCTGGCAAAAGCACAGGTGTTGGCGCTCGGGTATGCCGCCGGCTGGCAGAAGTTTATTACGATGGCTTTGATGCCGATGTACGGCAACTTGGACCTGTGCGCAGACGACGAAAAAATCGCGCTGCAGGTCAGCGTGGACAAAAATTTTTATATCGAAGAAGAGCAGGAACAAATCAGCAACGGGAAGGTGCAGACCTTTTTCGTGCCCGTGGTTTACGATGCGAAGAAACACGGCGAGACCGAGAAGGTTCGCCGAAAGCGATTCATTGTTCGCCCATCAGAAGAAGGGCCTCCGGTGCGCGACAATATTTATGGCATCAATGCTCGAAAGATCGTAAGTGAATTCCGTAAAAATAATCCGTTGATCGCGGGACAGGACGACGACGCGCCGGGTATTTGGCGCAAGCTGGACAATGCTCTGCGCGAGTCGGCTAAAAAACGCGAGGACTTTGTAATTCACATGCCGGACGGAGGTAAAATGACGTACCGCAATTGCCGGATGGAGAAACGTCGTAAGGTCGATAAAGAGACCGGAGAGGCGTACGATCGTTGGGAGGTCCGTGTCGACATCGGGTACGGCTCGACGGGCACCTATGGAGGAAAACTGACTGAGAATTTTTGTCAGCGATTCGCAAGAGACGTTTTCATTGAAGGCCTGCTTAGGTGTGACGACGCGGGCTACGAAATGGTTTTCAACGTCTATGATGAAGCGATCCTGAGCGTCGATGATGATGGGCTTCCTCTCGGCACTAAATTGGAGGCCCCGGATGATTCTGCGCTGGGACGCTGTATCGCGCTGCTTTCTCAAGCTCCTGAGTGGGCTCCGGGTTTACCGGTTGCAGCCGAAGGATTGTGGGCCGATAGGTACTCTAAATGATCTCTGACCGCAATATTGCTCGTAGGCAGGCGTTTTTGGCCCATCCACGCGTACACAAGCCCGGGGACATCCGCGAAGATGGGAAGGTCTTTTGGGCATACCAGCAGTATTCAAGGGGGTTCGAATACTGGATACCCCGAGAACATTTTGATCGACTGAAGGCAGGCGTGAATAGTAGAGAAAAGTCGGACGCCGTGCAAAAGCGTCGTTTAGAGTACCGGCTCCGCCCAGAGAATCTTCAGCGGAAAAGGGCTCTTCAAAAGGTTAGAGCTGCTCTCCCTTTGGAGAAGGCAAAACGTGTGTCTTACAACAGGCTCATGGATCGGACAGACTTGGATTCGCACGTTAAAACCCGATTGCGGTCTCGGATGAGAAAAGTGGTAAGGTCCGCTCTGGGAGGAGCTAAAACGTATAGGAAAGAAGACGCTGAAGGGGTGTTGTTTTTGGTCTGGTCCGCGGAACGTCTCGGCGTCACCATTTTAAATTCCTCTTTATTTCACGTTGACCATCTGATTCCCTTTGACCGGTGGCACGACGAGCCTCGCGAATATAAAATAAACGCTCCCGAGAATGTACGCTGGCTTACCGCGACGGAGAATTTGCAGAAACACTCGCGTATGCCGACCGCCGAGGAGATGCAAGCCCATTTCCTTCTAGTCGCAGAGTGGCGGAGTTCTCAAAAGCCGGTTGTCCTCGGTTCAAAATAATATAGCTTCCGCTTCCCTGCATGTTTTCGCTCAAGAACCTCGTATCCACAGACGTCTCCCCCAGCACCCCATGGACCTTCACGAGCAGTAAAATCCCGGCCGGAGTCCGCGGGAAGGAAAACAAGGGCGAGCGAGACAAGTGGATCAGCGAAATTTCGCTGGAGCACGACTGCTATTCGCTGATCGAGGGCGTAAACCCGTCCCTCCGCATCTCCGAGGGAAAAGGCGAGCTTGAGGGCAACCCGCCCTTCAAGATCCATGGGCTGGTGGGCGATTATGACGCGCCGGTGACCGACGACGAACTGCTCCTCGGCATCGGTCGTCTCGAGGGCAAGACCCCTGCGTATTTCGAGCGTACCTTGTCGGGCAACAGCCGCTTTGTGTGGCTGTTCGAGGCCCCGGTGGCAGTACCGAGTTACAAGTTCATGATCGAGCTGTTGAAGCTCGCCCGTAAGTCGGTGAAGGCAGAACTCCTCTCCGTCGGCCTTGATACACCGGCATGGGACGAGCCAAATCGATATTACACCAACTCGGGCGATTGGAGAGAGGTATCCACATATCGGATACCGACGGCGCTCGTTCAAGGATGGCTGTTCGAGGTGGCGAAGAAACACGCGTGGAAAAAAGAGTCCTCCGCGATTGAGCTGCCGATTCCTGTGGTCTGGGCCGAGCTTCAAAAGAAGTGGCCGATGCACGGCTGGCCGACCGAATTCGAGCTCGAGTCCCAAGGTCCGACATTCTGGATTCCTGAGTCGTCCTCGCCGAAGTCAGCGATCGTCAAGTCGACGGGCCTCTACACCTTCTCCGCCCACGCGTCGAAGCCGTTTTGGAGCTGGCAGGACCTCTTGGGCGCTGATTTCACGAACGAGTACAAGACCAAGAGTCTCGGAAAAGCGGTCGAAGGCATCTACCACGACGGCATGAAATACTGGGTGAAAGCCGGCACCGGCTCGTGGCGCTCCTTCTCGAAGGAGGACATGGCGTCCCATCTTCAAATCACCCGCAAGCTCAACGCGGAGCGGTATAAGGGCGCTCCTTCGGACGTCGACGAGGCCCTCGAGTACATCCGCCACTGGCAGTACATCGACGGGGCCGCCCCGTGCGCCTTTCAGTCGTACGGCATCTACTCTGGGGCAGGGCCTCGTATCCTGAATACGCATACACGCCGGGTCCTTTCTCCCGCTGAGACCGATGGCGTTTGGGGGCCTGAAGGCAAGTTTCCGTGGCTATCGATGTACCTCGACTATCTCTTCGACCCCGTCGAGCAAAAGGACTTTTTCCTTGCGTGGCTTCGTCGTCTCTACAAAGGCGCGTTCGAGTTGAAGATGGAGCGCGGCCAGAACGTGTTTCTGATCGGGCCTCCCGGCACCGGAAAAACGCTCCTCTCCCAAAACATCCTCACCAAGCTGATGAGCGGCGCTGTGGATGCGCAGGCCTACCTCCTCGGCGACACCAATTTCAACAGCCAGCTGTTCGAAGTGGCGATGTGGCTTGTCGACGACAACTCGACCACGGTGAGCGCCCAGAAGCACGCGATTTTTTCATCGACGATCAAAAAGCTCTCCTCGAATCAGCTTTTCGAATACTCGAAAAAGTTCGGCATCGCTGCCATGGTTGAATGGCTGGGGCGCGTGTTCGTGACCGCCAACGACGATGAAGAATCCCTCCGCATCATCCCCGATTTGGAGCTGTCGTCGCTCGAAAAAACGCATCTTTTCCGCACCACCAAGACCCCGTACAATTTCCCGCCCGACGCCGAGCTCGAGGTCATCATCCGCCGCGAGCTTCCGTATTTCGCACGGTGGCTGCTCGATTGGGAACCCCCGGCGCACGTCGTCGGTGCGAACCGGTACGGCGTTGCTCGTTACCACGAGCCGTCGCTCCTGAAGCGGGCCGAGCACTCCTCCCGATCGAACGCCTTCTCCGAGATCTTGGAGGACTGGGCGGTCGAGTATTTCAAGGAGCACCCCACCGAGCAGGCATGGGAGGGCACCGCCTTTCGATTGCTCAAGGAATTTTCCAAGGAAGATGACCGTCGTGCAGCAACGAAAAACCTCACCGTCGACACCGTGATGCGACAACTCGGAGCCTTGAAGGCCAAGGGGCACAAGATCGATTCCAAAGAGCTCAACAACCAACGCATCTGGACCGTTCAGCGCATCGAAACTAAAAAATGATCCCTGCAAAAACGCTACCCTTTGGGGCGGCTAAAAAGCGATTTTTAAAATGATCAAAGAACGAAAAAACCGGACCGCCCGGGATATCTCCGTTTCTCAGGCACAATTCGGACGAAGTCACCCGCTTGTTAGTAGTAATGCCGATGCTCGGTTGTATGGGGCGTTCCATGATCGCCGCTATTATTCCCACCAAGAAATCGAGCCAGTGAGGCTCACATCCGCGGAGGAGCAGAGCCTTTTTCTCTCGCTGCAGGACAGTCCCGAAGACGCCAAGATCGTCGAACGCATCGTCCGCTCGTACCTGTTCTTCGCGCTTCGCCAAGCCCGCAAGGATATGGGCCACCGCACCGTCGAGGCTCGCATGAAATGCGGGCTGGCCGAAGACGATGCCATCAGCGCCGCCAACCTCGGCCTCATGCGAGCCATCCGGAAGTTCGACCCGAAGAACGGAGCCCGGTTCACCACTTACGCCGGCTGGTGGATCAAGAAGGCCCTGTCGGAGGCGCGTTACGAAGTTCACGCCATCAAGGTGCCGAGCAGTGATCGGAAAAAGTATTCGCAATTCGCGAAGATGATACGGGAGGGCATGCGGGCCGAAGAGATCTCGGAGATTCTAAGCGTCAACCTGTCCGAGGTGGTCCGCATTCTCTCCCTCCCCGGCGGCCGGCAGGATAGTTTCGACGCATTTCAAGAGCGGGTCGAGGCGCGTGAGGTCTCACGCAGCATGGACAACCCCACCGGTGAAGATCAGACCCCGATCACGTGCGTCTCCAATCCATTGCAACAGGTGGCTGAGATCGCGGCCGAAGAGGACGCGGAACGCGGCGAACAGGAAGAGCTCCTCCAGAAATTGGAGGCAGCAAAAATGAAGCTCGGCACCGAAGAATTGGGGTTGTTGCACGATCGTTTTTCCCGTAGTCTCTCGTTCGCCGAGATCGGAAAGTCCCGTGGCCTCTCTGCTTTTCTCGTCAAAGAACGCATCCAAACTATTCTGCATGTCCTCAAAATCACTCTCTCTAATTAAAGGTCCCCATGGTTCCTAAAGAGCTCCCGAGAGCGGAATTGTTGGCCCGGTTTAGATACGACCCGGTTACAGGTAAGTTCACGTATCAAGGAGGGCTTATGCGCTCGAACGGGCGAAGGTTGGGCAAAAAAGAAGGCGATAGCGCTGGATTTTTGATGAAACATGGGTATGTGACTTTGTCATGTTTGGACGGCCGGCTGGTGACGGCTCATCGGGTGGCGTTTCTGTTCATGGGCCAAGAACCTCCTCCGATGGTGGACCATATCAATGGAAAAAGGGACGATAATCGTTGGGAGAATCTCAGGCCTTCGTCCGCGTCGGACAACCAATTAAATCGACATCGGAAAGCAGGCCGAAATCAGACGCTTCCGATTGGTATCTCGGTGCGCGTACGAAAAGGCCGCCCGGGGGTTTGGTTCATTGCCAGTGTCGAGAAAGAGGGAGTAAAAAAATCTACGTGTCGTAGAAGACTCGAGGACGCTCTCGCATATCTCGCCGCAGCGAGAGAAGGGTTAAAACAGTGAAGGGCGTTAAGACCCGTAACGGCGGCCAGTGGACGGCTGCTCGGTTTCGCAGTTTCATCGTTTCCCTGCTCCGCGCCGGCACCATGCGGTGGGGGCCGAAGCACGCCGCAATCAAACGAGCGTTTGTTCAGAACGGCCCCAACCCCGCGACGGGCCGCCCCTGCAAGCTGCACCGCTGCGAAGACTGCAAGGGCTTGTTTGCTCAGGGGGACATGAAGGCCGACCACATCGAGCCCGTCATCGACCCGAGGGTCGGCTTCGTCGACTGGAACACATACATTGACCGGATGTTCCTCGAAGCCGATGGGTATGCCGCCCGCTGCGAGACCTGCCACGCTAAAAAAACCGCCGAAGAAAACGAACTGCGACGCCAGATCAAAAAAACCAATGCCATCCAAAGCTCAGATCCCGATCAGGACTGATAATCAAGGTGCCCGCGAGCATCAGGCGCTGACGATTTTTCCCACGCTCATCGAGCGCACCGAACGTCAAGTGGACGTGTTATTGACCGTGCTCGACAAGTTGGAGAATTTCACGTTCAAAGGCCGCGAGGACGACAAGGCCAGCTGGTCCGATTGTGCGCCCGAGCTCGCCGCCAAGGCAACGTCGACGTCGTTGCACGCGCTGTCCCAGCTCGACAACATTCTCGACGATATGAGCCGCTGGGACTCGAGCGGCGGGGCACTTGAGCAGAGCTACAATCGGTACCTCGAGAACGCCGCGAAGGCTTCGGAAGCCTCCCTTTTTCACGTTGCCCAATCGAACGCACCTCACATCCGGCACAAGGCGGTGCTGGTCCGGGTCGATCTGAACGACTGGGTGTCCGTGATCGGAGCCGGCACGAACCAACAGGTGCTGGGTCGCGGGCCGACCCCGTACGACGCGCTGCGAGATTTTGACGAAAAGTTCTTGCATGGGTTCGATCCGACCGCCAAGGTGATCGCCGTACAACCCATCGCACCTAAAAAACCTCGTAAAAAAAGATCATGAATCCTTGGATCGTCTACACTCTCGGAGTCTTTACTCCCGCCGCTCTTCTCTTCATCTACGTCGTGTTCGTCATCTTTTTTGACAAGCGAGATCGCAAAAGATACATCCGCGCAGTTCATATTTTCACCGCCGACTGGAACTCGATGTCGCCCGCGGCGAAGGCGGTTTTTTATCGTTCGCGTTCGGAGTTCGACCGGCCGACGCAATCCGAGCGTGACCGTTACATTGCTCAGCGTTGGAACCGCGGGTTTAACGGAGTCGCATGAGCTTCGAGTACGTCCACAAAACGTACGGCGTGCCCGCTGAAATCGGTCGCCGCGTTCGTCTCGGCGTCTCTCGAGAAGGCACGATCGTGGAAGATCGCGGCCACTATGTCGGCGTCAACTTCGACGACCAGAAGCCCGGGGTCGTCAGTAATTGTCATCCCACGAGCGACCTTGTCTATCTCGGCCTCGGCAAGCCTCGTAAACCCACACGCTCACAGCTGCGGTGGCAGCGTTATCGCGAAGTCTCGGAGTGCTTCGATTCTTTCCGTGATTGGTTGCGTTGGGAGCAACGAAATTCTGGCGGCTTGTACGGCAAAGAACGTCTTGCAGAGGCCTACGATCGCCTCGGCCAATGATCGATCAACCAGTTACTAAAACCGAGCTGTGGGATGCGTTGCGGACGGTGTGCTGCACTACGGGCTTAAAAGCCAAGCGTATCGTCATGGTGAACGAGGCCGACGTGGAGAAAGCGGTGCAGTTAATTGTTGCCGCCCGAACAGCAGAAAAAATACCATGATACTTCGACCTTATCAGTCTCGAAGCGTCGAATTCTTGCAGCCTCGAAGCCGCGGATTCGTCAAGGCTCCTGCCGGCTCGGGAAAAACCATCATCGGCGCGAACGCCGTCGCGAGAAAAATCCAGCCCGGTCAAAAGTGTAGTTGGCTGGCCAATACACACGAACAGGTCGAGCAGGCGATCGCGGCGCTCTCCGGCACTGAGGGTCCGCAGGACGTGCGGTTTGAAATTCGCTGCGCCGCCGGCTCCCCGGACGTCTCGGACGCTGACATCCTCGTAATTGACGAATGCCACCACCTCATGGCCCCCACGTGGCTGGCGTCCGCGTCTGCTGCCTGTGGGATCGTCTGGGGGCTCTCAGCGACCCCGTGGAGCACAGACCCCGAACGGGACGCCGCGCTCGTCGAATTTTTCGGCGGAATGGAAAATTTTATCGAGATCCCTCGCGAGGAGGTCATGGCCGGTGGCAGCCTCGCGAAGGGCCTCGTTTTCATGTACGATCTCGACGTCCAAGGCCAGTTTGACGACGAAATCGGAGAGCGGGTTGTGATCGAAGTCGCACGGCGCTGCCGGCAATTCTGGTCGATCCCGAAATTCGAACACGAGCGTCGTGCCACGTGGCAAATCACGCAGGAATTCGTACAGCAAAATCGCGTTCGAAACGCTCACGCCTGCCACACGATCCGCACCGCCGTCGAGGCCGGAAAGTCGGTTTTGACGCTCGTCGGCTCGATCGTTCACGGAATGGAAATCGCCGAACAGGTTCCGGGCTCGGTGGTGGCGCACTCGAAAATGGGCATCAAGGCCCGTCGCGCCGCGATCGCGGGTTTCCGAGACGGCTCCCTCAAATCGATGATCGCAACCAGTCTGGCCGATGAAGGCCTCGACTGTCCGATCGCGTCGGAGTTGGTCCTGCTGGCCGGCGGCCGCAGCGCCGCCAAGATTGAACAGCGGTCCGGCCGCGTCATGCGCCCCCACGGGGACAAGGAATTCGGGATCGTCCACGACTATCTCGACCGCGGCGCGAAGTTCGCCTATGCGCAGGCCATCGCCCGCCAGAAAACGTACTCAAACCTTGGATACGAAATTCAAAGAATAAAATGACACAAGAAACCATCGACCTCGTACATCAGACTCAGCCGACCGATCGCACCTGTGTGCAGACGTGCATCGCCATGGCGCTCGGAGTCCCGGTATCTGAGGTGATCGACCGTTGGGGCGGCGAAGCCTTGAACCAACAGACCCTCACGTCGATTTTAACTGAATGCAAGGTCGTCTGGAACCAGATGGTCTTTGGCACCTTCATCTTCGACGGCTGGTACTTCATATCAGTGCCGAGCCGGAACCACCCGGGCGGTGCCCATCAGATCTTAGTGCGGTGGTCCAGCTCCAAAGGGTGCATCTCCGTGTTGGACCCCGCTCAGGGGGTCCGTTACAAACCGGATGGCTCCGATTTGATCAGTTGGTTCGACATGACCCCTTTCTGGGTCGGAGGCCAACTCCCCCGACGTCCTTAATACTTGAAGGCGTCCAAAATCGGGAGCCAGCTCTTCTTGAACGACGGTTTGACCTGCGCAGGTTGCGGAGTCGGAGGAGCGATGATCGCTGTCAGCCGTTGTGACACCGCAGCAGGTGTGTTTTTTGCGGCTTCCGCAGCCGCCTTTTGGCGCTCTTTCTCGGCCTTGTTTTCATCTGCCGCGAGCTTGGACACCGCCTGAGCCTTTACGGCCTCCGCTTTGAGCTGCGCGGCGCGGGCGGTGGCATCGGCGGCGTCGAGCGTCGTGAAGTGGTCTTTCTGGGCCTTTGTCGTCTTCGTGATGTTACCCTCGGCGTCCATGTGCTGGTCGACGTTGGCGTGGTTGAAGGCGGTGCGCTTCGAATAAAACGAATTAGGGTCCGAATCCGGAAGCTTTTTCGCTGCTGCGATGTTGGCGGTACGAGCGGATGCGGCGGCCGCCCGTTGATCGGCCTGAGCGACGACCGCGTCAGCCTGCGGGGTCTCTTTGACCAGCGGACTGCGGCCGGGGGCATTTTGAGTGAGAGTGCGGTTTGCTCCCGGCATCCAACTCTGAGGGGACGCCACAGGCATGACGCCTGCAGGAAGACGCGACAGTTGCGTCGCCTGTGCTGTAGCAAGCTGCTGAGCGGCCATCTGAGACTCTTTTTCGGGAAAAGCAGACGCCCCGGGACCAAAAACCGCCGGGCCGGCCACCGGCAGGCGGCTGATCGGGGGCAGCGTAGGGTTGGTGGAGCTGGGCTGCATCACCCGATCGAAATCGATCCCCTTGGCATCCAGACGCTGACGAGCTTCAAGCATCGAAGTCTCGTACGCGTCTTTCGACGGGTAGTTGAGGGCGCTCCAACGGTCCTCCATCACCGGCTCGATCGGAGGAAGTCGGAGACCGCCGAATGACGCCTGCCCCGGGGCCAGCGCAGCCGCACCCGCGAGCTGAGTCTGAGGACCCGCCTTGGCGGCGTCATACTCGGCCTGACTGGCGAAACCAGCTTCAGCAAACCCGAGCGGCAAACGAGAGGAAAAAGAGGCCATTAAACGGGGCGCTTGGAGAGTTGCGTGCCGGTGGTCACGGGGGTGCCGCCGGGCGTCGCCTTAGGATTGGTGATGGCACGGGCTCGAACCTTGGCCAGCGCCGTCTGGGTCGATGCCGGCACCTTGGGCGCGACCATCGGGGCTGACTGCACGGGCATCTCCGGCCGCTGAGCGGCCCGAGTCTGGGCAACCTGCGCGGCGGCCGGGTTGGGCGCGAGCTCTGCGCCAGCCTGCGCGGGCGGGGTGAGGAGCTGCTGCAGGGTTCCGCCGGCGGCCGCCGCCTCGACGGCCTTGCGATCTACGAGCGACGTGTTGAAAACCACCGTCGAAAGATCGGGGGCCTCGTACACGTCGAGACCGAGCTCGGCCAGCTTTTCGAAGTTATCGATCAGGAAAGACTGGGCGGGGTCCAAGGCGGCGTCGGGCTCCACCGGAGCGAGGAGCGCAGCCGGCACGACGCCCTGCGTCACCTCCGCCAACGGGCTCGGGATCTCAGGCGCTTGGACGGGCGCGAGTTCCTGACCACCCACCGCAGGAGCGGCGGCCGGAGCGACGGTTGCGGAAGCTAGCTCGTTCATGTAGAGGAGAGTCTACTCACCTTGGCCTCGGCCAACTCGCCCGAGGGCTTCTTCGCGTAGTCGGGCAAAGCGGCCTCGACCTCGGCGGCGATGGTTTCGGGGATCGCGCCCAGAAACATCGCCGTCAGGTAATTTTCACGGGTCTTTGGCAGCTTCTTCAGCGTCAAAAACTCGTCCACGGGGTCATCGAGCTGCATACCAAGATGGGTGGCGGATTCCTCCGGAGAGCTCGGCGATTTGGGCTTGAGCGTCTGCGACGGAGAGTTCTCCGGCTGCGTGACGCTTCCAGATGTTGGCGATTTTGGTTGCATTTTCAGAAGTTTTGAATGTGTCGGGGAAAAGTCCCCTTACTGCTTCCCAAGTGATAGACTGCAGCTCACGCGGTAGCAACCCCAATTTCTTGGCCGCGTCACGGTAGGCGTCGGCGTAGATGGGGTATGTGCCTGAGATGCCCGTCAAGGACGAGCCGGCCGCGCCGCCACCGCCGAAGTTGTGCAACACCTCGGTGCTGCTGCCGGACAGGGGGCTCAGGAGCGCGGCGGCCACGGCATGGGTGTCGATCGTGACGTCGCCCTTGTCGCTGTCTGGATACGCAATGTTGTTGAAGAAATTGCGTACCTTGTGCTGGAGACCGAGGGAGTTGGAAATGACCTCGCGGGATGGGTCGTTGGCGATGCCGACCGCCTTCGCGATGGAACCGAAGTCGCCCCACGCCACCTTGGCTTCGTTGCCCGAGTTCGAGCGCACAAAGTCACCTTTTTCACCCTCTGGGGTCACCAAACGGTACGAACGGGCGTGATTCAACTCATCGTTGGCACGAAGAACCATGGCCTGCTGCAAGCGCGGGAGTTCGGAAAAATCGGCTCCCTCGAGACCCTCCAGCAGCGCACGCTTGGTGGCGTTGGACGGCGTGTCGCCTGCAAGCTTGTCGGCCAGCCAAGTGACGTGATTTTTCTGCACCTTCGAGCCTTGCAACTCGCCCAGATTTTTGTACACGCGGTCTGCCAGATCGACGTTCATGTACCAGTCCTTTTGCGGGGACAGCGCTGCGAGCACGCCGGCCGCGCCCTCGGGGGTCGACTTGTACTGAGTGGCCATGTCCTCGGCGAGCTTGCGGCCGCCGACGTACCACAATTTCGAGCGGTCGCGAATGACCTGCGGCGTGTTGTCGTGCAGGTAATTCAGGTTGGATTCTGCGAGGCTTTTAAGCTCGGCCAGGATCTTGTCGGGCGAGACCGTGGAGAGACGGAGGGCCGGATATTTGGCGATCAACTTGGCGTTGGTGCGCAGAAGCTCTGGGGTCTTCTTCATCGTCGCGATGTCGGCAACGAGATCGTCGGTGAGAGCGTTCTCAGTGGCTTTGAGGCCCGAGGGATTACGCGTGCTGATGCGACCGGCGTCGTTGTTGGCCGGCATGAACGCCGGCTGCGCGAGCCGTCCGTCAACCCACGCATCCACAGCGTCGAAAAACGCGCCGTTGCTCGAGGAGCCGACTTCTTTAGCAATCCGCTGACGTGCCTTCTCGTACGCAGGAGATGACGTGATTGCGGCGCGTGCGGCTTCTCCGGCATCCGGAGCCTCCTGCGCTTGCAGGCCCAGATTCTTGAGCTGCTTCGGCGTCATCACATCCTGACGGAGCGCGGGGGTGACGTCGATCTTGTCGTAGATGGCGACGGCGTCGAACCCGGGGGTCTCGGCATAAAAGCCCTTGAAGCCCGCGTTCTCGATGGCTTGGTCGCGCTTCTCGCGGTTGACGATGCTCTGGACGTTCAGCACGTCTGTATTCAAATCGTAGATACTGTTGCCGTCGACCTTGGCGGTGTAGACGTTCGAGCGGCCGGCGATCGGTGCCTCGTATGCGGTGCCCTTGGCGTAGAAAAATGCCTTGGGTGCGCCCTTCAAGTCCGTCTGGGTCGCGGCACCCTTGCCGAACGATTTGGCAGGGTCGATTTGGGTCAGGTCCTTGCTCGAAAAATGGACGATGTCGAGGACGCCGCCGACGGCTCCCTTGATGGGTTTTTCGCGTTTGAACTGCACGTCCTTGCCTTTGGCCTTCGCGTTGGCGAGGCTCGGCATGAACGCAGCCGGAGAGGCTCCTTCAGAAATGCGCCGTCCGGATTCGTTTAGCGTAATGCTCTCCAAAGAGCCCGAGCCGTCGGGGTTCGAAAGTTCGTCCACAGCATCCTCATCGAGCTGACCCGACTTGCCTGCCTGCTCAAAAGCTTCTTCGCGGTTGAGAAATTTACCAGATGCGGTAACAAAGCCATCTTCATAGTCCCCGACAAAGTTTCCGAATCCTTTTTCCTCTACCAAGCCTTCGTCTACTGCGTCTAACAAAATACTAACGTGCGAGGAACCCTTGCGGATCTCATCTCCGAAGCGCACCGCAGCACGCACGATCCGTTCCGAGTCTTTCGACGGCAACAAAGAAATCTTCTTGGCCGCGAGCTCCGCAGCTTCGGACGCTTTGATGCTCTGTTCCTCGATGGAGTCGGGGGTCGCAGGCTTCGTCGACTCGCGGGCGTATGCATCGACCTCCTTCAAGATCTTGTCGGGGATGATGATATTTTTCTGGTCTGCGAAACGGCGCTCCGCGGCGGGGATGAAATTCGCATCTCCCTTCTTGGGCAACGAGCCATCCGAGTTGCGCAAGTGCGGGCCGAAATTGACCCACGAATTTTGTGCGAGCGTCTCGGCCGCGAGGGCCGGCTTGGCCGCGTCGGAAAACATGCGCGAATGCTCGAGGTAGGCGTTAAATTCTCCCTTCGGTCCGAACTCGTACCCGTGGGCACCATGGCCGATGATGTCGTGGACCACGCGAAAAACATCGTTCACCGGCACGTTGCTCGCGCCTTCAAAGTTGACGCCGGACTCGGCCAGCATCGGGTTCGAACGCATTTCAGGGGTGATGCCGCCGAGGCCAAAACCACCTTCGGTTCCGAAGTAATAAATGTGCTTGTTGTCACGCACATCCTTCATCATTGCGGCGCTGTCGGCGTACGGCTGACCTTCGCCGGTCCAGAGCTCGGCTGTGTATCCGGCGTCTTCGAACTGCTTCCACTGTTCCACCACTTCGTCGGCGAGCGCGGTGTACGCGGCCTTCACCTGCGGGTCATTCGGCGAATCAACCGCCTTGTCGTAAAAATCGGCGATGCGTTTTGCAGTCTCTTCGCGCACCGGCACGGCTTTCTCATGCGGCTGATACGGAAGCCCCGCCTGATCGACGTACTTTTTCGAGATGCGTTTCACGTCCTCGTTGGAGGCGCGAATTTTTGCCGGTTCTTGCGGAGTCGGCTGACCGGCGGCAGACGGCATGAACTGCGCACCGGGTGATCCCGGAGCCCGAGCATCGTCAAACGTAAACGTCTCCAACTTTTTGACGGACTCCTTGAGGGTGCGCCCGTCTTCTTCGGCGTAGTCCCGCTGGCTCTTGAAATACGCGGCTTCGTCCAGTTGACCTGAATCGGCCGCCAGTTTATAAGAAGCCTCGCGGTCGAGAAAACGACCTTTATTGGTCAAAAATCCGTCTACGAGTCCCTTAAGCGGCTCTCCAGCCACCTCGGCCTTTTCCAACGCCTGCCAGTGAGCCGCCCCGGTGTAGATCTTGCCGCTCTTCGCTTTTAGGGCGGCTGTATCTACCCACTCGGTGGCCTCACGACGCGGAGCCCCGGGCATGAAGCTCGCCTCGATTGCACGAATGTTCGGCTGCGACGTGGATTGCCCCGTCGGGTTGAGGCTCTCGAAGTCCTGCAGACGAATGCGAGCGATGACACTGTTGCGATCCTTGGGGTTCGACTGACGGCGGGTCGGGTCAGGATCTTCGCCGATGCGCTCGATCGGAGCTCCTTCTTTGCGGAGCGCGTCACGCAGCGCGTTCGGTTCGACCGAGCCCCCGTCGGTCTTAATGACGTCGATGCCCGAGGCTTTCGCGGTGGCGCGGATGCGGGCGATCGCGGCGGCGCTGCGCGTGGTGAGCTCCTTGGGCGGCGTCTGGCCCATGAGAACGTTGAAAAACTGCTCCTGCTCGCGGGAAAGCTTTGCGACCGGGCTGCCGGTGGACGGACCGACGCCTTCAGCTGTCAAGGTTTCACCGGACCCTCGGCGGCCCTCGGCCTGATTGCGCAGGTAGGTGCCAAGGTCAGCGACAAATTTCGGGTCGTTGATCCCCTCGTATCCGAAGCGATTGGGAGTGCCCTTCTCGGCCGCCCAGTCGAAAAGAAGCTTGGCATTGTAGTTGGCGCGGTCCATATCGACAGCGATCGCCGTGACCTTACCGCCGGACGAAACCTCGATCGCGTAAGGGGCGACGCGCTTCGAGCGCACCACGCCGTCCTGATTGATCGCGGCTTCGAAAATGGGCAGACCGATGCGCTGGCCTCCGAGGGCCTTGACCGACTCCCAGACCTTGCGAGCGACGGGCTGTTTGGCCTTATCGGGCTGCGCATCCTGCATCTGCTTTTCCTCGACAGACGAAAGCGGGGACTCCGAGTTGGTGCGGGCCGCCTGAACTTCTTGTCCGCGGATCGCGCCATTGACCGACTTGTCGATCGCGGGAGCCGTTTCAGTAGACGCAAGGGGGGTCGCCTCTACTGCAGGAGCGACGACGGGGGCCTCTGGGGCAGGCGTTTCAACCGTCGGCTGTTGCGGAGGCGTAGTGGTACCCAGCGACCGATCGGTCGCCAGTCCCGTCGGAATCGGATTGAGGACTCCGGGACCGCCAGAAAAAGTGCTCGCAGTGGGCGCAACCACCGGAGCCGGTGCTGCGGGGGTGGAAGTCGCCGGGGGGACGGCGGGAGCAGCCGGCGTTGGTGCTGCGGGGGGCACAGAATTGTCCGGCACCAGATCGGACGCCTCGAGTCGCGAGGCATTGATGGCGTACTCCAGCGAATCGAGCAGATTGAACGACGGCGTGTAAGGCAGCGTGGACGAGGTGACAGGGTCCGATCCATCACGGGCAAAGCCAACCTTACGCAGACCCGCATTCTCGGCGAGGCGGAAAAGTGCGCTCGTGAGCGTCTGCGCCACGTTGCGATTGCCGCCGAGCTTTCCCGCCGGCAATCCGGACAGAATCACAGATCCGTGTTCCGCGATGAACTCGTCGACCACCTGCTGCTCGGTCATGGTCGAGCCCGGGGGCATCTGATCGAGGTACTGCTGTTTGACCCCTTCAAAAACTTCGCTGCCTTCCGGTCCGAGGGCTTTGCGGGCCTCTTCTTCGACCGCGAGCCAAGCGCCGCGGGTCTTGGGGTCCGCCAGTGCAATGTTTTTCAGCGCGTGCGTAACCTCGTGGCCGCCCGCCTCGCCGGTGATCCCGGGCGTGACGCCGGCAGGGCGAATGATCACCAGCTGCTTGCCGTCCTTGGTCGGCACCGTGACACCATTGACGTTGCGCACGTCGGTTTGATCACCGGTGAGGCGTGTATAGATCGACTGCGCCTGATCGCCGGTCATGGCGACATATACGTGCTGATCTGGCAGCATTGCCCGGGCGGTCTGAAGGAAAACAGATCCTGCGGGAGTGAGCTGCTTTAGGGCTTCGGCATTGATCTTGTCTGCCACGGGATCGAGGCCCAACGGAGGAACGTCCACGACAGCACCTGAGGTGTCACCGGTGACCCCGGCGGCCTTCTTCACGAGCTGATCGCGTCCGACCGCCTGCAAGGTACCGAGGGCCGAACCGGCCGCACCGAGTGTAGCGCCACCACCAACGATGGAGCCCGCCTCTTCAGGCGAATCCGCGCCGAGAGACAACAGGCCGGTTTCCACCGCACCGAGACCGGCAGCAGTCAGCGCCGTTTTGACCGGGCGATACTCGTAGCGAAAAGCGTTGATCGCCGCCTGCGTTTTGGAAAACGGGGTCGGCAAATCTTTTTGGATGGCTCGACCGGCGAGTTGCAGACCCTTGCCGACACCCGTCATACCGGCGCGAGACCCCAAAATCTTCCGACCGACGAGCGTGGACAGACCAGCGGTCAAAGCTTCCTGCGCGTCACCGCCGGAGGCCAGCGTGAGACCGGCCGCAGCAACGCCCGTGGTGCCGGCAGCCGGCAGAGCCTTGACGATGTTTTGGATGCCATCGCCCAACGCGACGGTGCCTTTACCGGCCGCGAGACGCGCCTTGCGGAGCAGCCCGTCTGTTTTGGCCTGTCGAATGAGAGCCTCTTCGGCGGTCATCAACGGAGTGCCCAACACCTGTCGACGGGGACCAGTCTCCAACACCTTGTCGGCGACCTTCGCAGCCGCAGCAATCCCGCGCTCGACCGATTCGATGCCGACCTTTTTTGCGACGCCCTGCAAAACGCGGGACACTCCTGAAGCGCCCAGCTTAAAACCGCCGCCGAACGGTACCAGATTGGTAGCATCCAAACCCTGAGACATCTCTTGAATGTCTGCCAAGTCCTGCGCGTCCATCTGTGCGGGCGCTGAGCGGCCATCACCGGTGACGAGCGTGCCCGCGCCGCGTGCGGCGTCGACCAACGAACGCTGTTCAGCACGACGCGCCTTAAAAATATCTCCCAGCGACTGATCCCCCTTGGCCTTGAACTCTTCGTCAGCTTGGTCGTCAAAAATATCACGGACGAGATCCGCCGTCTGACGCGTTCCGAATTCGGCTCCGCTCAACAGACGGTTGGTGGCCTTGCGCTGGTCTTCAACGGGTACTCCAGAGCCGAGATTGCCCAAAGCGAAATAATTGGACCCGACCGCGAGATCTCGAGCGGATTTCGCGACCCCCTTCACAAAGGGCTTCACGATTTGGCTGTCGCGTTCGGTGAACGGGGCCGCCAGTTCGTTTCCGACCATGGAAGCGGCCGACGAGAGAAAACTCCCCGTCTTCTCGAGGCCCGACTTGCCTCGTTCTTCTTTGAATTTGGTGTTGAAAAGTTCCTGTGCAACGGGTGCAAGGCCTTCGTCGTATTCACCGTCGGCCAGCCCACGCTCGAATTCAAAAGCGATTTGCTTCGAGGGGAGTGCGGAGAGCTGCGCCGAGAGGTTGTCCAATTTCTCGGACGCCAACGCCTCGTACAGACCCCGCGTCTGCGGGGTATAGGACCCGGCCGCTTTTTCTTTCTCCTGTTCCTGCTTCAGCTTGGCGAGCGGAAGCGAGGAGAGATAATCAACGCGCTGCGCTGCGGCGTCCTTGGTCAGAATGGGGTCCATGCGTAGAACAGAGTCTACTGCTTGAACTGAGACAAGTACGCGTCTTTGGCAGACCTGACGGGGGCGAGGTTTGCGGGCGTTGAACCGAGGATGGCGTTGTCGAGATCGGTCATCGAAAAAGACGTCGGGCCGACGAAGCCCTGAATGGTGCCGTGCTGGCGGAAATAATCAGCGGCGCGATCCTTGGTGTCGGCCATATTGTCCAGCGTTTTGACGAGCAGCGTGGCGCGGCGAGCATTTTCTTCTTCGGGCATTTTCACGTCAAAAACGCGAGCGAGAAACTTCTCGCCCTCTTTTTCGGTGAACTGAGCCCCGAGGATCTTGCGCAACGATTCTTGCGCAACGGACTCGATGCCCGCTTGCGCCGACGCGGTGCGGGGGCTCTGGAACACTTTACGAACGCTCTCGGGAAGCAATCCCGCCACGCGACCGGAAGAAAGCACCGTGCTGGGATCTTTGAGTACGTCGATGGCGCTCTGCAAACGCTGGATGTTCGCTCGAGTCTGGGACGCACCGCCGCCAGCCGTCCAATCGGTGACGTCTTTCTGATATTCTTCGTCGATCTTTTTGTTGGGGCCTGCGCTCTTGAAAATGGGTTCCCCGCGCTGATATATGTTCCCAAGGGGGTCCGTCATCACTTCGATGTCGTACACATCGCGGGTGAGGGGGTCGGTGATACTGCGCGTCTGGCGCGAAGGAGTCAGTTCCTTGCGGATTTGAGCCTTGGCGTCACGAAGCTGCGCCACGGACATGCGCTGACCCGCGAAACGACGAGAAAATTCCTTGTCCACCACAGCGGTGGGATCGGTGGCGTTCGGCTCGTACTCTTTCGGAATTACTGCCTTCACTCGCTCAACGGGGCTCAGACTGACCACCGGGGTCGGCGTCGCAATGGGGGCCAGCACCGGCGCGTCGACCGGTGCCACAGCCTCGGGGATCGCCACGTCCGCCGCAAGCACAGGAGCCGCTGTCGGTACAGATCCGACCAATCGGGCCTGATCAACCTGTTCAAGCGGAAGCCCGGAATTCAGCGCCGTCGAGGCTCGCACCTTTGCATTGACCAATGCATCGGCTGCCTCAGGCGTGCCGGGGGTCGCTCGAAGCCCGAAGGAGGCCAACTCCTGCGCCTGTTCGAACTTGGCCCGCTCAACAGGGTCCGACGCGATGCGGGCCGCCTGTACACGAGCATTCACCAGCACCGGGTCCAAGCCAGTGCCGGCCAAACCTTGATTTACCGAGACGCGCACCGGCGCGACAGGAGAAAAACCGGCGGCGGTGCGCTCTTCGTTTTGTCGAGCCACTTCCGACTCGAGGCCTTGGCGAACTGCGAGCCTCCGAATTTCTTTCTCCGTCGGCGCGATGCCGGCTTGCAGCTTCAACTGGGCCGTGCGAACCTGCAGGTCGGGCGCGTCCATGCCTTCACGGGTCTGAATTGCAAAAGGATCGTTCATGGCTTAGGTAAGACGCTCACACGGATCAACAAGTGTCGACAGGGGCGAGACTTGGATGGATGGAGAGGTCGGCGGGTTGGTAGCATTCTGCTTTTCGAGCAGATACGCAACCGCTTTGTCCTCGTAGATTTTGGCCTCTTCGATCTTGTCATCGTCGAATTTTTGCAGCGCCTTGCACATCAGCATAAGCGCGTAACGCGAATGGATGGGAATGCGGTCCGTCTGGGCCGTCACTCGAAAAACTTTTCGACGATACTGGATTCGGACCCAGCAAGCGTCGCTCGAGATCAGAAGTCGGCGGTACTTGGGCAGAGTTTCGAAGGGCTCATATTCACCGAGCAGTCCGGTGACGGGGGTATCGTCAGTGCCATAGAGCGAGACAAACCCCTTGGTCGCGGTCTTCCGAATCTCAGTGATGCGTTTGAAAAAAGGAGCCCCACCACCGGGTGCCGTGGGGGTCGTTGAGAGCACCACTTTGTACCCGTCCACGGTATTGCCGCCGACGGTGGAAAAAATGCGTCGGTCGTCGGCGTCGTATCCGTACGCCCAGAGCTCCGCCGCGACGTCATCTGCTGTGCAAACTCCGGTGAGCTGCACCGGTGCCGTCGGGTCCACGAAGATGGGGAAGTCACCTTTGTCGTCCCAGTAGTGGCCGCACGCAGGACCGCAATCGGTGCCTTTGCCGTTCAGGTGAAATTCCGCCCAGCGGTCGCGAGGGAATGTCGGACGCCCCGAAATGTTCAGGGCCAGCACCGTGTCCACCTCCCGCGGCAGCGTGATTGCTCGGCCGCCGGCGGTGTTGATGTCGACCCATCCGATGAGAGGATCGATGTCGGTTTTGTTGCACAGGATCTCCGTGGCGTCCGAGATTCGATTGAACGTCGAAGCGTCGTCGCACTGGCCCATCACGCGCTGGACCTCATCATAAACATCGGAGACTAGGAGCATTTTAAAAGAGTCTACGCGAAGTTTTAGGATGCCTCAGGCGCAGCAGGAATTCGCGTCCACCTCGGCACGGGCAATGGACAACTTTCAGTGGCGAGCCTAAGCTTCAGCTTGGTACACCCACAACCGGGAGCCTTGCATTTGCCCAGCCCTATTCTCGCTCCCTCGTTCCAATGCGGACAAGCGCGACAGAGCGAAAGCCTTCCCCTGTAAATCGAGGACGAAACTAAAGGTGCCCCGGACTTAATCCATTGAGATACGGATCTAGCAGCCGAAGACGCCATGTCTAAAACTCCATCTTGAGCTTCCCCTGAAATCTCACATCGCCCGTGGGCGTGCCACACTCCGGAGGGGCAGCCCACACAGGGGTCAGCATGGTTGATCAAGGCGCGAGCATCGCATGTCAGCCTACACCCCTCGCAAATATCCCGCCTCACCTGTACGTCTTCGGTTCTCATGAGCAGTCGCAGAGCACGGCGGTAATAACAACGGAGGTGGTTCCGTTGCTGGACGGGATCGGTGCGATAAATTTAGGCGACTTCGGCCAAGTGGATGAATCCCCGGGGCTGTAGCCGGGCGGCAATACCCCATCCCACGACCAAGTCTTGGATGTATCAATCACAGCCCCCACGTCCGGCGTGAACCGCTCGACCCAATTTATTTTATAACATGGATTGGGTCGGTTCCGTGTGACGGGGCCGGGGAATGAGAACTGATATCTGCCTTCGCGTATGGATAGGGTGATGTGATCGGCCGTTAAATTGTAATAGCTACCCGGGGTTGTGTTGGGGTATCCATCAGGAAGTGCGGTCTGAGTATTGGTCTCCAGCAATAAATCGGTGTGCTCATCAGAAAGATCACAAACCTGCGGGCCGTCGACCACGCAGGAATCGGCCGCGATGACCGGGTCTATATTTGATTCAGCATGAGTGGAGGACAGGTACGTGGGCACGACGAAATCGCCGGCGAACGGAGTTCCACAGGAGATGACCTGATCATCGGATACAGGTGGGGTATCGTCACATGATTCATTGTCCGTGCTGAATCGAGTCTCCACCCGCTTGGTGTTTGTGGGCGAACAGGTGGTTGAGTCGTATTCGCATTGGCCTGACACTGTATTTATATCCACCAAGAACACGCTTTCCTCGCCGGGTGGCGGGATGCACGGATCTTCGCCGGAGTTTTGACGACACCGCTTGGTGAATCCGGACAGGGTGCTATTGAGATAAATCTTGGGCGGCGTGCTGACAAACCCGGGGAACTCGACGTGACCGCACTTCGTCTTGCTTGCCGATCTGGATTCCCACGAAATGGTAGGCATTTCACAGGTAATCGTGCAGCAATCCTCACAGCCCACTGATGGAGGGAGTGGCATTAAACAGACCCCCACGAATAGACGCCGACTCCGCAGCTGGCCACCTCGAGCGAGCTGGTGACGCTTTGTAGTATTACGCCGCCGGATACCTCGAAAATTCTGCGGTAGGCGTGAGTCGCAGTATTTGCCGGCAGGGATGCCCCCCGGCCGACAACGACCGGGCCTGTAAATACGCCCATTGAATCAAACTCCGCGTCGACCCAATACACCTTGTCGGAATCATCGTAGTCCACGGGGGCGGAACCGCCCTGCACCTCGGGTGGCACTACACTGTTCACGTCTCCATTTCTTATCCTTACCTTACGAACCCCCGAAACGGTTTGGAAGTACCCCTGTAGAGGGTGCTGCGCACTTCCGGCCCCGCCACCTCGCCCTGATAAAAAAACATCAAAAGGGTCGTCGATGTTCCTGCGTCGGACCGTGGTCTTACGGAGATCCACCGGTGCAGGCAGGTGCGAGTCCAGACCGCCGGAAGCTTTAATTCCGGTGGATGATTTCAGACCCCCCGAGGATTTAATTCCCGTCGAAGACTGAAGTCCCTTCGAGGATTCGAGGCCCTTCGAAGATGTGATCCCTTTGTAAGCGGTGTTGATCACGTCAACAGATAATCTCCGAATTTACCCACCAGCGTCACCACGCGCTTACGATACCAACGCACTCCCTCGTCAGTGATAAAAGACAACCCCTTATTGAATTCGAGTACGACATTTTCCGTGTCGTAAAAAACCTCTGGAGACGGGTCAGAGCCAGCGACACCGGCCGCTGAAATCACATCGACGTTCGCGAAGGTACCGTTCGTGATCGAGACCGACCCCGTGCCGAGGTATCCCGACGCGCCCTTGGCCTCGATCACAGGGGCCGAACCGTCAGAAGGGACGTAGCTGATTCGGAAATACGCCCAGCTCTTCACCGAAAAAGGTTTTCCCTCGTCGTCGACGATCCCTTCTTCGGTGGTCAGAGTCTCCTCGTGCTGGACCTTGATCCATCGATCCGGACCGGGGGTCGCCAGCACCCCGTCGTTCGTGAGTTCGAGTAAACTCGGCTTCTGGTACTGCGCCCAATCTTGGACACTGCTCAGCAAGTTGTCTTCTTCGGGATCGAGGGCTGCGCCATCGAGCTTCATCATCACCGTCGTGACGTACGTACGGAGACCAGCGACATTCGAGATCTTTGCGAATCGAAGCGAAGCCTCGTCGCCCCCCTGAAAAGCAACGAGCGGGTCGTCGCTGAGCACAGAGCCGGCCTTCAAGGCAGTCGGGCGGAATCGGACCCCGAGACTGCGGAACGTCACGTACAACAGTTGATCTTCGACGCTGAAATCGGTCGTTGCGTCGAAGATGCCTTCCTCCATGTACGAGACCGTGATACGAGTGACCGCTTCGTCACTGCCCTCGTCCGAAATCGCAGAAAGATACGTGTAGATCGAACCGTAGACGTACTGCGAGACGCCGACCGTGAGCGCAGGCGGCACAGTGCCGGCACGGGCCACCAGAAGGCGGCGCACGCGCAACAGGCCGTTCATCTCGCGGTCTGCGATGTCGGGGCCAACAACCACAAATGTCCCCGTCGCCTCGAGGTAAACGCGGGTAATTTCACGGTACCCCGCGTTCTCGGTTTTTTTGACCTCGCTCAGCACGTAGGCGACGCCGTCGACGACCAAAGTAGAGCCGATGACGCCGGGCACGAACGTGCCGCTGGATGCCTGCGTCGAACGCCGAATCAGGGTGTGCCGCTCGTTCGAATCGATCTGCAGCTCATCACCGCCAACTTGAAGTTCGTCCGCGCCACCCGCGCCGATGCCGACCTGCCGAGCCACGTACGTGATCCGCGTGAATCCGTCGTTCTCCTCGACTTCGGTTTCGGAGACGACGCAAGTCACCCCACCAACGACGAAGGTATCGCCGATCGACAAACCTCCGGTCGCCCCGGGCAACCCGATGTACGGGATTTTCGCGACAAGAATGTCGTTGATGTCGCGACCGAGCACTCGCGGTCCCTCGGCCATCAACTCGGTTTTCAGGGTCTCAAAAACCTGCACCAAAATGGAAGTCGACTTGGGGTCCGGAGACGGCACCACCTTCTGCGGCGCGATCAAGTGCAGATCCGCGTATCCAGTCAGGCACGACGTAATCTCGCCGGGGTCATCTGCCCCATAAGCGGCAAAAATCGTGTCGTCGACGTTGTCGTTCTTCCCCAGCTCGAAGCGACGCGTAACACGTCGACGTCCGTTGAAAAGGATGTCGATCGCGATGGGCAGCTCTTGGCCGCAGGTGTGGTTGAACTTGCTCACGCGTTAAAAAGGAAAAATGCAGTCGCCGGCAAATGTCATGAGAGGTTCGTCGGCAAACGTGACCAATCCCCCGTCACACCCGCACGCGCTTGGGTTGTCCGCCGGTGCCCAGAGCCGGGCGCTCACCGACGTCGCTTTGTTGCGCTTCGGGTCCCATGCCCGGGATTCGAGCGACGTGGCAGAATTGTGCCCCGGGGTCCACACCCTCGGGACAAGAGCCGAAGGATTGGGGCAACTCATCGATTAATCCTCAATCTCGTCTTGCAGACCCGCCAGAAGCTTATCGATCGCAGTGCCTGCGTCCTCGTCGGCTTCGCGTTTTGCGGGTTTTACATCATCGACGTCTTCCTTCTTGGCGGACTCGACGGAGAGCAGCTTGATCTCCATCCGAACCGGATCACTGCCATCGCTCAGCGTGACCGAGCAACGCTCGAATTTGAAGGTGATCGTGCCTTCCTCGGGGATCGCAGCCAGCTCTTTCGGGCCGGAGAGATACACGCGGGTGCCGTAATCTTCGCACGAGACCGGGCAACACATCGAAGACTTCTCCCCTTCGCTGGGCTTTTTGACGAGTGAGATGGGCTTCATAAAATAGAGTCTACTCGCCGAAATCGCCTTTTTGAATGCGCTTCCATTTGGCGTAGAGCTTCAAGGCTCCGTAGCCTGCGTAGAACAAGGCACCGAGACACGCTAGCCCGGCGGACAAAAACCCCACGACAACCGTGAGGTGCTGCGCGAGCTCAGCCCAAAAGGCCAGCCCGGTGACGCCGCTGGCGAGACCCACGGAGTGGGCCACTGATGCAGGAATGTCGTCGACGACTCGAAAGATGGACATGGAAAAACTTATTGCTGCCCCACGATTTTGCGCAGGAGCCAGATTTCGTTGTCCATGGGCTGGACATTTGCCTGAGGGTCCGGATCGGCGTTGATCTCGCACGTGACTCGAAGGATCTTGGAAAGGATGTCGCGGGTACCGTCGATCGGACGCCACTCGTATGCCGGCCCGGAAGAAATGGCGGGAGCGAGGCGGAGAGCGCCGAGGATCTTACGGATAACGTCGTTCTCGGTGTCCATCGGACGCCACGAGGCCTCAGACGTGTCGGGTGAGTTGTACGCCTCGTTGTAGCAGAAAAGCAGCTTCCGCAAGATCGCGTAATCGCCGTCGATCGGCTCCCAACGAGTGAGCGGGTCCGTGATGGCCTTGTCCGCACGGAAGGCGTCCAACCAATTTTTCAGGAGGATATTTTTTCCGTCGAATGCGTCCCACTTGGCCATGTAACTGAGAGTCTACACAAAAAAAGCCCTCCGATTGCTCGGAGGGCTTTTTGTTCTGACCGGTCCTCCTTAGAGGATGCTACCCGAGGTCGGGCAGCTCACGATGCCGGTGTCGTACGGGCAACGACGGAACACGATCGGGATGACGTTGGCCGGGCGGATCGGGCGGTAGGCGCGGGTGATCTCGTACTTGTGGAAACCGGAGTCGCCGTAGAGATTGTCCGCGTTGTCGACCTGATAGTGCCACTGCAGTTCGCCCATGGCCAGCTGGGGCGCGAACTTGAAGGAGCCTTCACCGGTGAAGCTCTGGGGCACGAGACGCTCGAAGGTGTTGTCACCAACGAGGAATCCGACCTCGAACGGGGCGCTGACCCAAGCCGGATTGACGCGGCGGGCGTTACCCTTGGTCGTGGCGACGCTGATGTACGGCTGCACGAGGGTGGGGACACCGTTGACGACGGCCGAGGCGCGGAGGGGGCGCTGGTCGACACCGAACTGGATGCCACGGTACGGGGTGGCCGACTCCCAGCTGTAGCCGCGGAGGGAGGTCTCGCCGAACTTGACGTTGCCGGTGGTCAGGGCGATGAGGACTTCCTTGACGCCGGATTCTTCGCGGAACTTCTCGATGATGTCGGAGCCGCCGATGAACTTGTAGTGGGCCGTGGCGGAGCCGTCGTCGAACTGCTCGCCGAGGAGCACTTCCTTGTTGTAACGGGCGATCTGATGGAGCGCCTTGAACGAGAGCTGGCCGATGTTGATCTCGGCGACGTTGGCGAAGCCCACATCGATCTGCGACTCGCCGCCGGTGAGGCCCTGCGAGAAGGTGACGGTACCGGAGTTGCCGGCGACGAACTTAACTCCCGAACGGAGATAGAGTTGTGCCCGGATATCATAATTGATATATTCCAACATCAGCTTCTTCATCGAGTCTTCGGCGGCGAGATAGGAGCCGCGGAAGGCCGCGTAAGCACCCTTCACACAGATGCGAGGACCGGTGCCGCGCTTGGTACCGAGCTTGTAGTCGTACTCGGTGGTGGCGACGTTGTCCTGACTGACGACGGGCGCACAGATGATGGAGGTCTCGGTGAAGGTCGGGATGGTCAGAGAGTCGGCCGGGAGGGCCATTTCCTGAACGACGGAACGGACGGTGTCGGAGACGCCGGACGGGAAAACGCCACCCTTGAGCACGTTGACCCACGGGGAGTTAACGGCAAGAGCGCGGGCAATCGCGCCTTGGAGGCGGTTGGTGTCCTTCGACGCGATGTCGGAGGCAGCTGCGGGAGTAAAGGGCATGGGAGGAAACGCTGACGATTCCCGCAAAAGAATAGGATGAACGAACGTCGCCATTGCGGGAAGACCGCGATGCTCGCTTCGTCCGTCGGCCAGCTGGACTTCTAGGGCCGATTCTTTTGCCTCCCTGCGCTACGTGGATGCCTGTGCTTAGAGCGCCTTGTAAACAAGAGTCTACTCTAGTCGTTAAATTTGTGAAATAGATTTTCTCCACTCCATCGCATGCTCACGGGCATCTTTAATCTCCTCCTCTGTGGGAGCACGATCGTTCTTCACTAAATTTTCCTTGGCCGACGTCCATCGTAAGTTCTCGGGTTCATTTATTCCCGCCTCATCCCTCGCGAACGCGCTCGCGGGTCGTACGTGATCTACGTGCCAATGTTTCCCGTCCCGAGGATCGATTCCCCGTTTTTCGGCCGACCACAATAAAAACCGAACGGCGTCCGCATCACGGCTCCGCGATGAAAGCGTGCCTTTGAAGGCCGACCTCATGGTGCGTTTAAACCGGGTCCTGATGCGTATCAGAATTAAATTTTCGGGCCTCTGACGCCATTCTTGCATGCGTGCTTTATACTCCGGGCTAGCCCGGGTCCTCCGACCGTATTCTATGCCAGCAGCGTGTCGACGTTCTGCAGCCCTGCGTTGCTGGGAAGCTACTTTATCTGGATTTTTACGTCTCCATTCTTTAAGCTTATCTCGGAGCATGCCGGGCTCTTCTACCCTAATCTGCCTCGCTCTATTACGAGCGTACGCTCTCAATCGCTCTGCATTCTTGGCCCGGTACTCGACTGCACGCAGACGATGCTTCTCTTTTCTATCTTCTAAAGACCCCATCAGAACTTCTTCAAGGCCATGTCGTACACCGAATTGTCTTTCACTCCGTGGCAGTTTGCGTACCTCGCTGCACCGGATTTCGTGAACAACTTAGTCTCGGCCACCTCACGCTGCTTGTATAAATTAATGAGGTGCTTACTCTTAAACCAAAGGGGAGCAAACTTCTCGGCGTGGAAAAAATCCCATGCAATCTGAGACGGGCAGCCTTCAAGGCCCTTGATCCGTCCGTAAATGTCGGGGGCGACGATCATGTTCCCGTTGATGTGCCCGACGCCCTCGGGGTAGGGTTCCCAGCACCCCAGCACACATTTGCCGGCCTCCCGGGCCTCTTTCCACTCGGCCACCATCACGTCGAGCCAGTCCTTTCGGAGCGGCACGTTATCTCCTTCGAAGAGCCAGACCCCATCGACGTTATCGTGGAACACCCGGTCGCGAAGCCAACGCTCCCAACACTTCCCGAAATAATCGTGGACCATGTCGTTGCACCCGGAGGGGTGACCCTCGCCACGCCGCAAACAACGATACACGCTGACATTGAACTTCTCGCCGACATACGCTATCGTCTCGGGGGACGGTGGCTTGGCGTCAAACCGCAGCACGAACTCGATGGCCACGTCAGTGCGGCGCTGACTCTCGATGTCGGCGATGCGCCGGGCGAGGGTCAGCGCCTGTTCACGATCGCCGTTCCAATACTGAAGTGCGAGGACGAGCATTATTTGGTGGCGTAGACCTTACCACCCAGATGGCCACAGACAATTCCGAAATCCACGAAAGTCGGATGGCCGCACAACTTGGCGCGGCGACCAAAGACGGCGTCCTCGCCGTCGTTCAATCGATTCGCCTTCGTGGCCGATGCAACAAGCGTCGAAATCTTCGCAGCCGCCTCCGCCATATTCGTTTCCAGCCCGGACGCGTCTCCAGATTTTGAATACTCTTCGAGCGCGACCGACAGCTGTGTGGAAACATCAGGCAACGTCTTGATCAACGCATCCGAGGCCGAGGAAAAATAGTGCCACGCCTCGCCCGCCGCCAGCGGAGCCAGCCACGGCATTTTCTCACGGATGTCCAGCGGGACCGAGCGATGAACAAGCAGGCATCCAGTGCCGGCCCACTCGGTTTCTTTCAGCCGATCTGCGGGAGCCTGCCGCGCTTCGCGGGCCTCAACATCGCCGGCGGATGTCTCCAGCAAACCCTCGAGATACACCGGCCGTCCGTTCTCCTTGCGCTGGAAATACAGCCCCGACACCAACGTCTTTTTGTGCGACGCCAGACGATCGAGAGTGTTAAGTCCGGCGAAATTCTCTGGGATAGCCAGTCCTGTGTAACGATTGAACCACCCGGCGTTGCCGCACGGGATGATCATATCGTCGTCGAGAAAAAATCCGTGCTCGATCCCGGAGCTGACCAGCGTATCCAGAAGCCGGTTACGGGCATGCGCGATCATCGCGTCTCCGAACTCCATGGCAGCGCCCATCTTGGCCTTGTCCAAGAGGGCGAGCAGGCAGAACGCGGTGAGCGGGTGCGTGGTTTTATACCACGGCAGCATCAGCATCACCTTCTTGCCCTCCCACGACACGCCTGCAAAGCCCTCGCTCGCGGGAGCAAAGACTTTATCGACGGCCGCGAGCGACACCGGCTTGGAGCCTGCGATCCACTGGCGGACCAAGCTCTCGCCGACTGCAAAGAACTCGGCGGCCTTGACGGGGCCGAGTTCTTTGCACTTGGAGACGACCAGATCTGAGAGAAAACTCATACGGGAATACCCGCGGCCTTGGCCAAGTCGTCGAGGCTGGCCCCGGCGTCGCGGTCGGCGTCCACCTTCGGACGCACGCCATCGGCGGGGGTGTTTACGACCTTGCCGAGGTTGCCCAAGCCGCCACGTTTCTTGATCGCCTCGAGTTCGGCTTCGAGCTTCTGGATCTTGGCGGTGGCCGCGTCGGCCTGCGCCTTGAAATGATGCGCGAGGACGACGCCAAACGCGTTCTCGGCGCGTCCGGCGGGGGTGGCGTCACTGACGGCTTCCTCATAGATCTTGGTGAGGCCATCGATGCGGGCGTTCTCAGCCTCGAAGCGTTTCTTTTCCTCGGCCGGGGTGCCGGCGGTGACCTCGTGCTTTTTGAACACCGTGTGAGCGCGGAAGCGGTCGGCATGCGATTTCACCTCGGCGACCTCCTTCTCACGAAGCTTCTCGGGGGCCTCGCGGAATTCGGCCTTTTTGCCGGCCGCCGCGTTGCGGGCCTCGGCGATAGCTTTTTCACGGGCGCTGTCGAGGTTGAGATTTTCGAGGAGCTTGGCTTCGACCTTCATGCGCGAAAGGCGCGGAAGCTTCTCCATGAACTCGCCGATGTTGGCGACACGGTCGGCTTCGGACATCTCGCGCACGGCCTTCACCTCGGAATCAGGCAGTCCATGCGACTGCAACACCGCGTAGATGGCGTCGTAGTTGGCGTTCTTGGGGATCTCCATCTTGGTGGCGATCTCTTCCTTGAACTTGGGGTCGTTCTCGATGTCGAAAGTCGCCTTGAAGCCGCGCAGGGCTTCGAGCTCGGCCTTCACCTCGGGGGACAACTCAGTGGACGGAGCCGTGATGGTCTTGCGAAGATCGGCGATCTGTTGCTCATGCTCCTGACGGAGACGAAGCTTCTCGGCGTTGGCAGCGCGAAGAGCCTCGGTCGAAATCTTCTTCAAATTGGCGAACGTGTCCTTCGTCTTCTGCGACGCATCCGGACGAAGCTTGACCTCGTCGAAGGCCTTGAGGGTGAGGTCTGTCTCTTCAACGACCGCCGCCGGCTGAACTTCATCGACAGCGGGCACCCGCGACACAGGGGCCTCGGCGGGCAAACCATCATCGGTTTTTGGGTCTGCGGGGGCCGGTTCATCGACGGGCTTCTCGACCGCAGAAACGCTCGGCTCCGCGACCGGCTTGGCTTCCGGAACGGCCGCCGGTGCGGCTTCGGCAGGACTCTCACCGGCGGCCGGCTCATCGCCGTGCTCCTTGTAAAGGGCATCAAGCGCCGGGCCTGAAGTGGGATCTTCGTCAATGATGTTCGATTCGGTGGGGAGTGGCATGGGAAAAATTAGGTCTGCTGATTCTTGGGTTCGGGGTCGGGCTCACGAAGGGCTTGGATGGAGCCGACACAAAGTTCGTATCCTTCCACCTGCCCGGATTTCACAGCACGCTCCTCGATCGAGGTAAACTTGCCGTATTCAGGAACTGCATACATGAGGCGCGTCAGTAAACGCTGCCCTACGGCGCTGTCCAAAAAGATTCGAGTCTGCTCGGCGTCGAAAGTATTCCACGCCGGTTTCTTAACTGTGGGTGGGAGCATGAAAAATTAGACCGGGGCCAACGCGGTGTCCGCAGGGACTTCCTCGGCTGGGACGGCCGGCTGCGGGGCTTGGAGCGCCTGCAACTCGGCCGCGACAGCGTCGAGCATCGTCTTGTCCTCGGCCCAATCGTCGGCCACCGCACCCCCCTCGAGGGCGGCTTCGAAGTGCGCCTGCCAATGGGCGAGCTTGGCCTGAATCTCGGGGAGCAAGTCGGGATTCGATGCGAGGGCCGGGAAGAGCTCGGAGAAATCGGCCTTGATGACGTCCGCGTGGATGCGATGGTTATCGCGGGACGAAACCGGCATCTCCTTGCCCAAGCCGAGGGCGATGTTTTCGAGTACCTGCATGCGGGCCTGCTCGGCCTCCTGCGTCGCATCGTTGACGGGGAGGAGAACGTCCTCGGCGAACTCGGCGTTGACGCGGGCCGACGTGGCCTTCAGGGCAAGCTTGTACTGGTCGAAAAGGGGGTCGTTGCGCTTCTCCTGTGCGAACAGGATGATGTTCTGCGCTTCGTCGGCGGTCCAGTCATCGATCGTGCGGAGTGCCGGCTCGTCCGCGATTTCTTTGAGCTGCTCGGGGGTCATGTGACGAAGCAGTTCCTCCCGGAGACGCTTGGCATCTTTGTCGATGGTTTCGGAGTCGGCGATACGACGCTGCACCACCTGCACGACCTCCGCCACCTGCAGAAGAAAACGCTCGGTGATGTCGTCGCGCTTCTCTTCCTCACGGGCGGTGTAGACGTTCACCTGCGCTGCGGTGACGCGCTCGCCCTGCAACTGCTTTGGTGTAACGCCGCCGGCGATCTGATCCATCAACTCGGTGAGCATGATGGACAGCTCGCGGAACTCCGCCGCGCCGGCCGTGATCTTATTCTCCACGACCTCGAACGCCTCCGGCAGGAGCACCAAATTGCCGACGATCGAAAGACGCAGACGCTCCAGCGCCTTGTCGGTGCCTCGAATCCACGTCTTGCCAGACAGCATGAGTCGGTCGACGGCCTCGTTGCGTGCGCGGTCAACGGCACCAGCCAGTTCGAACAGCTCGCGGCCGATGCCCTTGGAGCCCATCAAGAGGCCGTTGGCCTGCTGATAGCTGAAGAACGACAGAGCCTGCTCCATCGAGTCGTACAAATCCAGCTGCTGTCGAAGCAGGCCCTTCTTACCGCGGGCGTTGGTCATGTAATAACTGACCGATCCATCCGCCTCGGCAACGAGGAAATGATTCAGCTCGATCACCTTCGCACCCTGTTGCAGGGAGCGGTAGACGGACGATTCGCGGATCGCGTCCTCGTAGGTGCGGGCATCGGTGTACGGCGAGGCCGTCTGATTGGTGTCCTTGGAGGACGCCTCGTTGATCGCTGCAACGGCCTCGTCCAAATCCCAGCCGGCGGCGGCCGCCGTGTCGGGGTCGTCGATCAAATTGACGAGCTCAAAAATCTGGATCTCTTGGCGACCGATCCAGATTTGGCAATACGCAGACGACTGCTTGGTCTGGTCGGGAACGAAAAAATGGTCCTGACGAAAATGAGTGGGTTTCCACGAGTAACGATCAAGCCACGACACGGAGGTGAACCCGTACGTCGCATTCTCGGCCGCCACCTCATTCAGGAAGGGCCGCCAGCCCGGCCAAGCACGGACGAGCTTCGTGATGCCGGCGCGGAACTTCTCCGTCTTGAGCTTGCCGCCCTCGACGGTGTCGGGGAGGGACGCCGAGGTCAGATACCGGGCGTTGTGGACCGCCCGGGTCAGACGCGGCGGAATCTTGTCGATCGCGGTCGCGAGGGGCTTGGTGGAAAAATTGTTCTTCCACGCGAGGCCTTCCGATTTGAGCTCCTCGGCATTGTACGGGCGCTCCGAGTCGTAGCGGGCCGCGATCTTGCCGTTTTTGAGGTTACGACCCTTGCCGGCGTCCTCCAGATTGGCCGCGATGTTGTTCAGCTGGCTGACCGAGGTGATGGAACGGCGCTTCGGCTTGAGGCTGCGGCCGACGTCCGGCGTATTCACGCCCGCACCGTCGGAAGTCAGCGAGGCGGGGGTGTTTTCGTCGCTGACAGGGATGAGGGCGCTGGTCATGTCTGAATCAGAGTCTACGCGGGTGATTAAAACCGAAAAATAATCACTCCAAAAGCATGTGATGATAGAATTGAGTGAGCTGGAGCACTTTAGCGTCCAAATCGTCCAATTCTCCATCGTTCACGAGGTCGAAATCCGTCCAAAAGTCCCGGATATTGAAGTTATCTCCGACCACGGCCTCTTTTCGAGGGTCTTCGACGCGGACGATGAGCGGACGAGCGCCCACCCACTCCAAAGGAGGGTAAGAGCACGCCAATTCATCCTCCCGGCGGATGCCGTCGATCACCCGGTACCCGTTTTTCCACAAAAAGTGGATCATAAAGGACGGGTTGGGCAGCGGCAGCTTGCTGTCGACGAGCAAGGACGGGTCTCCCTCGACGAGGTGGTGGGGAAAATTCTCGACAAAACTCTTCACCGGCCTGCGGAACCCATCCGCGTCAGGTGTCCCACCGGTGAGCCAGTCTCCGAGGGCAACCAAGGCCGGGCGCGACTCGCTTTTCGGGATCGCTCGGAGCGATTCCTCGCTCTTCCCCGACACGAGAGACCAAATCGTGAAGATGACGTCGGAGCACGAGCCTCCTTTGAGACCCGTCAGGGCGCACAGCTTTTTTCGAACTGTCGATTTGCCGTTTTCTGCTGGGCCGATGATGAAATAGGGGGCGGTTAGAGTATCCATAAATCCTTGGGGCACTTCTCGGTGATCAGGCGGGTCTTGGCCTGCACGATGCAGGTGCAAATTTTGCACTGACCCATCAGTTCATGCTTCGAAACTGGTTTGTAATGCGGGCAGGCCAGACAAATTCGGAGCCGTGCCTCGCGGTCTGTATCCGAAATTTGGATGCGGCCGTGCCAGAGAAAATACCGCGTCGCCCGCCACGCGGCGCTGACGGCGGTCATTATCTTTGGCCGGATCATGCGCGACGCCAGCACGGTGCCGGAAGCTGCGCTTTCTGCTCAGGGGTCATGTCAGGCAACGAACCCTTGGCGGCCCACACCGCAGCGTGGTTTTCTTGGCCTAAAATTGAGCACCCCATGGGCTTCTTCGTGCCTGCAACGTCCTTGCCGGCGCGGAACACGAGGGATTGTCGGCGCACCGAGTCTACGCACGTGCCGCAGCCGTAGTCGGACCAGTCCTTTTGAAACGGGCAATCCTTGCAAATCTCTGCCCGGCGATTGGCCTCCATGTCGTTTACAAGGGGCTGGGGGACGTGCGCCTGTCGCTTCCAAAGCAGCTGGACCCACTGCAGCACCTCGATCGTGAATGTGGGTTTGCTCGACTCGGGCACGAGACCGACAGGCTCTTGATCGGTGCAGAAATGTGGCCACGTGCCGCACACATACGCGCACACCTCTTCGTACGGGCGGCCGAGCGGGAGCTGGTTCGAAACTCGATACTTCAGCAGCTGCTCAGCGACGTTTTCGTACGACGTGCCGTTGATGATCTTCTCGACGTCGCCGTGACGCTCGATGAAATGGTACCCGTTGGGCGGGATAACCCCGGTGCGAGGGATCACGTGAAAATGTATTTTATCGTGGCTCGGCCGCCGGGCTCAAAACCTCGATCGGCCCTGATCTTGCCGTTGGCTTTGAGTTCGGCGATCCAGCGGTATGTCGCTTTCTCTCCGTACGGGAGCTTTGCGAGCCGACGCAGCTCCCTGAGCTGGATAAATGAGCGGTGCTGGGGCGTGAAGGTGCCCTTGGAATCGGACTCCAGCAGGCGCAGCCATGCCGGATCTTCAGAACCCTTTAAAGTCGGTCGGAGCGTAGACTTTTTTGTCAGCATTTTGTTTGGCTTGAAAGTATGTCGCTTTTCCGTCTTTGACAAATCCATAGAGCCAACCGTTCTCGTGCCGGAGCTTTCCGAGGTTACGAGCGTTGTACTCTTGATCGATCCGCATGAGGCACCCGGTGCCGTACGCGACGGCCGCGTGGGGCCACTGCTCGACCGGAGCCACGTCCATGGAGTGGGTGTGGGCAAACGCGCACGATCCGTACACCTGCGCGAATTTACGCGCCGCGCCGACGCCGGCCGAGTACCCGTGGATCACTCGGAGGCCGTCGACATCGAGAACACCCTTGTTCGAATGATACGGCAGCATCACGGCGCGACGACGGCGCACCATCTGCTCGATCTTTCGAATGCCCTCCTCGGCCGCATCGCGGCGATCGGACTCGAGCGAATTCTTGGCGACGTCCCAGAGACGCTCGTCATGATTGCCACGCAGGAAAAAGCGACTCCTGCCAAAGGACATCGCTTCGAGGAAAAACTCACTGCCGGCACGCCAATCTTCCGCGGACGACGCGTTACGCTCAGCCGGCGAGGCCTTGCAGCGGATGTGGCTGAAATTGAAATTGTCCCCCGCGTTTACGAGGATGTCAGGCTTGAACTCCCGAAGAAAATTCAGGAGCGAAGCTTTCATCGCCGGGTCAATCTCGTCGCCGTGGGGATCGCCGAAGACGACGAATGTTTCGAGTGCCATTGACTTAGAGTCTACCTATCGACCCCACGGTCTGTAAAATGGTACCCCCGCCGGGAATCGAACCCAAATCTCCTCCGTGAAAGGGAGGTGTCATAACCGTTTAGACCACGAGGGCAACTGTTCGGATCTCGCCATTACAAGTCGTCCGACCGACCTTTGAACTATCCCCCCACAGTGACCAGCGACGGCCCCGACTCGCGGGGCTGTTATGTGGGCGGCCTCATGGCGAGGCTAGTATACTGCTGGTAAATTGGAGCGTCGGGCGGGACTCAAACCCGCGACCGCCTGAGTGGAAGTCAGGCACTCTATCAACTGAGTTACCGACGCGAAAATGGGGACGAGAGTTTGCATCGGAAATACTAACGCGGCCGCCTTATCCCGTCGTAAAATGGCATCTCCTGAAGGCCTCGAACCTTCGACCTGCGGTTTTGGAGACCGCCGCTCTACCGACTGAGCTAAGGAAGATGAAAAAGACGGCGATGAACATCGGCTTTTGGCTACTTCGCGTTTCGGCCGAGGCCTACTTTACTTTTGGCTACTTCGCTCTGAGCGCGTTTCCGTCTGGCTGGCGAGTTTTCCCTCGTGACCCAGCCACTTCGGTGTCCTGCTTCGTTCGGCCCACACAACGAATGCTTTATCGGAGCATTATTTCGTCTGTCATGATCAGACGGAGGACGGGAGCAAAATCACTCCCATCCACCGGAAATTCGTGCCGCTGTATCGTCGCTTGCATCACGTCCGACTGTCGGAAGGCGTCCTGTCCGGACAGGGCCTGAAGTGACGAGGGCGTAATATCCGCAAGACTTTCGTTTTCGGCCGGCTACCCGAAGCAGCGCACAACCTTAGCACAGGTCCATCTATACGACGTCGACTCCATGAGTCGACGGTCCGTCACGATCGGACGTCTCCCTCTAATTGGCGGGGAGGCAGCAGCGTTCCCGCTGGCCCGACGTACGAGTTTGATCAGTGCCTCATGAGCACAAGACCACCATCGTAGCCTCCCCAAACTTGCCGGTGATTGCGTAGCGCCGGAACTACTCTCACATCCTGTAGTGCTCGTGTGAATACGAGACGGAAGCCCAACAAGCAAGGCTTACAGGAACGCCGAGGATGGCAAACGCGGGGACTTTGCGAGATCCGCGTCTGGGGTGTTGGTCGGCCCAGAGCACGCTTTCAGAGCGTGAGAGGGGCAGTGAGAACCCGAGCCTGTGAAGGCCGGGAATGGGACAGCGGGAGGGATTCTCACCCCCAATCAACAGAGTATAGCCCCTGAAGGTTTTGATATTAAACTACCGCCATCATATTTGGACCCGTATCGTGGGGCATCCCGGCCGGCTGACGGCGGGTACATCGCCCCGTTGCAACGGTGCGAGACCCAAAGTGGTGGAGCTGCCGGGATTTGAACCCGGGTCTTCCAAAAGTCTGCGCCCTGCGTCGACATGCTTAATCCTAACATAGGGAATGTCCAAATGGACGCTCCTCCACCATCCGCGAGCTTGCGCGGCCAATTGTAGTTCACATTTGGATACGACCCATGTGAGGGATCGTCAGGCCGTTTTAGGCGGCTTGAAGCTCGGACTTTTCCACGTACCCGAACTTGGCCAAGATGGCGTCAGCGTCGGACACGGAGGGAGCGGAGGCGAGCAGGCGATTGGTGTTGCCGTTTGTGTTTGGTGCGCGTTTTAAAGAGCGACGCACCGTGCTCTGCATGCAGCAGGGAACTTGTCTTGGAATCGACTCCTTAACAGCCCCAATCAAAGAACGAGATCACTTTACCACGGGGCTTTGAAAAGACAACGAAAAATCTTCATGGAATTAAAAGCGGGGCCGCGGCCTTCGCTGCGTCGCTGATGGTGCCCGTGACAGCCACGACACCGACGTTCTTTTCCTTGATCACGGAGCTCGCATCCGTCACGAGATTTTTGATCTCGAGTTTTTTGTCGGTGAGCAGGAGATACTCGAACTTGACGTTCTTGCCGGAATTGAACTCCGCGACCGTGCCGTCAGTGGACTTGATCGTGATGCGGGTGCGAGCCGCGCATCCGGAGAGGAGCGCGAGGGAGATGAGGACGAGGAGAGTTTTCATTGTTTTTTCCATTTCTTGCGGACAAAAGTCGGAGCGACGGGCGTGTAGACGCCGCCATTGAGCTCGTGCTCTCGCGCCTTACGTGCGCGGTTCCACGCTACCCAGCCGCAGAGGCGGAGAGCGCGGTAAACGGTGTCGATCATCAGGCCGTTGGACCCGCAGGCTTCCATCGCTTCGCGAATGACTTTGTCGGCCTCCTTCTGCGTCACGGGCCGCGCTCCCGGCTCGCACGACACCGCGCCGTAGTGATAGAGCACGTCGTGCGGGGCCGACGCCCAGCGCAGGCCGCCGCCCGGATTGATGATGGGACGGATCAGGAGAGGGATACTCGCGCCATCGCTGTCGAACCCCTTCTCCGCCGTGACCCGGCCCACGATGTCCGAATCGAAATGAAACGGCGCGAGAAAACGGACGTAATCCGCACGCCCGAAAATGGGCGTGGTGATCAGCTCGTCCGGAAACTTGACGGACTGTGGGCCGGTGGGGATCACTGCTTGGTTTCTTGGCCGCTGTTGTACGCGTAGGTGGGCGTGCCCGAGGTATTCACCGATCGGATACGGACGTAGTAACCGGCCGGGACATATCCGTTGACACCGCCACCGCCGGCATTGTTGAGGCCGAGACCCACGACGAGGCCGGTGCCGCTCTGGCCGCTGGTCACGCGGTCGATCTCCTGCCAGCCGGTGGTGGCGCTGGACGCGTTGATCTCGAGCACAACGTAGCCTGACGTACCGCCCGACAGGGTGAGGCTGGTGTTGATCGTCACCGAGTAGTTCACGAAGGCGTCGCGGGAGGCATCGATCTGCCAGCCGTTCGCCGCCGCTGCGACGGTTTGGATCGTGCGGGATGGCGTATTGGAAAACACGCGAGCCGGCGGAGCATAGGTCGGGATGTTGAGCGCACCCGTGCCGCTGTTGTAGGTGGCCGCACCCGTGCCGGTGGTGGTCAAGGTTACGAGAGCATTCGTCCCTGCCGCGCCCGTTGCGCCAGTGGCTCCGGTCGCGCCGGTGTCGCCCTTGGGAATGGAGAAGTTGAACGTCGCGGCCGAGGACGTGCCGACATTCGTGATGGTTACGCTCGAGCCGGCGGCGCCCGTGGTGACCGTGCCGACTGCTATCGTTGCAGCCGCACCGTTGCTTCCGTTCGTGCCGTTGGTTCCCGCAGCACCGGCGCTGCCCGTTGCACCCGTATCACCCCGGGGGATGGTCAGCGTGAGGCTGGGGTACGTGCCCGAGAGCACCACGCTCGCGCCCGCCGCGCCGGTCGAAACACTAAAGCTCGGATTGGTGGCGTTGGTGCCATTCGTACCGTTGGTGCCGGCGGGGCCGGTCAGGCCCGTATCTCCGGTGTCACCCTTATCGCCCTTGGGGCCGGCCGCGCCGGTGGCACCAGTCGCCCCCGTCAATCCAGTAGCGCCCGTTGCGCCGGTCGGACCGGCTGGTCCGGCTGGTCCTGGCGTTAGTTCGATTTCATCGATCAACCCTTCAAGGTACTCCTCGGAGTCGGCAATCGCGGCGGCGACCTTCGCGTCCGTGTAGCCTTCGGCAAAGGTCTCCGTCGCCATGCCCCCTGAGACGGCATCAGTGAGCACGTTGCTCATGTTGAGACCAAGGGAGTTCGTGCTGGTGTTCAGCGAGAACGCGTTTCCGAACTTTGCCGATTCCCACGCCAGCGACGTGTTATCGAAAAATACAAACACCGGCTCAGAAGTGTCTGCCCGGACAGAATAATTCGGAACGATCAATGTGCCGGCTGAGTTAATCGTACTTACGCGAAGATCGTAAGGCTGGAGCGTCTGGCCGAAAGCAGGCGCTGTGATGATTGCGAGGAGGAGCAGTAGCTTTGTTTTCATGGGATGAAATTAAGGGACGGAAACGGTTCCGAGTTCGCCGGCGTTGGTCACGGTGATGCGCCACTTGGAGCCATCAGGCGCACGGAGCACGGGGCCTGTCGCACCCGTCCCGGTCCAGTTAACATCTGCGAACGTCGTAAGCACGCCGCCCACACTCGCTGCGCCTTCGATTGCGACAGCGCCAAAGTTGCGGCTGATCGTGATCGGGCTTCCGAGGAAGTCTCCGTTGTCCGCATAACGGGCAATAAAGAAATTTGATCCTGCATTACTGCCCGCTTCGCTTTCTCCATCCGATCCGAAGTCCCAGCGCAGCGTGCCGCCCGTGCCGGATGTGTTGCCCAAGCGCATGCGTTTTGACACGCCTGCGGGCGCGTAAAGCTGCATGACATTATCACCCGAAGAACGACGACTCAAGATGTCGCCCGGCACTTGAAGGGCTGAACCGCCATTGTCGCCCGTGCCGCTAACCAACACACGCACCCCCGACTTGCCCAGCATCATCGTATTCGAGGCGGGCGCGATTGCACCCTCACCCAATGCCGTCGCGTTGCTGACTCCCGAACTAGCGCCGCCGGTATCAACGCCGATGTATGTATTGTAAGACCCCGTGGTGATATTGGCGGAGGTGGTGCGGCCCGAGTGAAAACCAAAAAGGGAGTTGTATTCGCCGGTGGTAAGAGTGTCGCCGGAGCTGTTTCCAGTCAGAGTATTGTAACTACCAGTCACGTTGAACCCTGCATTCCCGCCGATTGCCGTATTTGCGTCGGCATACGTTGCACTAAACAAAGACTTTTCAGCAAATGAGGCGTTTCCCGAGCCCGAGATTAACGAGTTCTGTGAACCGCCACCAACGGCCGTATTGCCCTCACCGAGTGTATTGTTTCTAAGGGCTCCGCCTCCTATGCCGATATTATAAAAGGAACTCGGTGTCCAACTGATGCCGGCGTTGTTTGCGATTGAAAGATTCAGTCCGCTATCTCGAAAAACAGTGACGCTGCCAACTTTGATTGCAGGGGCAGCACTTCCAATTACCGAAAAAAGGTAATGACTTTCGATGCCGAGCGAGCCGTCAACCGTGTTGTCCGAGTAGCTGGTCGTGGTGTTGTCGGAGATCTGGGTAACAAGATAGGTGCGGGAGGTGTCCCCCACCTTAGAGCGCCACAGTCGACGAGCCGTGACCCGAGAATCCGTGGAGACAGGAAGCGTGACCATGACTCGTTGCGATGACGGCGTGATGGTCGAGCTGTTCGGGCTCAGCGGGGTCTCGCCCTGCGCTGTCAGGTAGGATACCTGATAGACCGCAGTGCCGGTGAGTGACCCCGATGCGCCCAGAACCGCCGTCGGCGCGGTAGGCTTCACGACGTCGGAAAGGATTAGGTTGCCATACGCGTCGAGCACGCCGATTTGCGCACCAGTAAATCCGCTTACGGTTGCACCCGGCTGCGCGATGATACTCGCCCCCGAGTTGATCGTAATCGACTTTCCGGACGGTACGGCAAGCGGCACCGTGACATCGAACTTATCAGTGTTCGTGCCGCCGACGCGTTGGATATTGGCCTGAGCGGGCGCTTCGGCCGAGAGGCCGGTCACAAGCGCGAGCGTGAGTAGAAGTTTTTTAAACATGGGAAATTTATTGAATCGGCTGCACATTGAAAAGTTTCTTCCAAACGGAGCCTGTGAAAAAAAGAACTAAAACTGCCGTGCCATCATCGCTCGCAAGCGAATAAATGGAGTCCCCCTCATCGTCGGTGCTGTACACATCCTGCACAACGCCGGTCACGGAATCGTTTACAAGCCGCAGGATCAAGAGGTCTCCGGACTCTCGATCGGAATTCGATGCTACGATGTCCGTGGTGCGGGGAGCCCCACTGAACACAACCTCTTCAACGTGGAGCCTTTTTCCAGCTGAAAACGTCACCGTGATGTCCCCCATCGAATTCGAGCTTGTGCGCTGAGAAAACACACCTCCGACCGCCGCAGCGATCGCGGCTGCTGTGGCGTCTGACACGGGAAGATCCTTGGCCAGATACGTCTTTTCTCCGCCGGGCGTGGCCGCGTCGAACCCGACGAGCTTCGTCGTGCCCACAGGCGTCGCTTGAGGAAAATTCAGGTTGGCCATGACTCTGTCGAAAAGAGTCTACGTCAATCCAAGGACTGGAAACGATTTGTCGAGTCGATCCTCTGCTTCATCGGACCCTCGTTCTCTGCAACGCTTCCAGTCCGATACGATTGGACAAGCGACGTCTGCAGACGCACCACGTGCAGCAGCATCGTCAAGGCGTCGGCGCGGTCGGGGCTCTTGTTGCCTCGCGACTTGTAGGCCTTCTTCGGCTCGACCCTCACCTTGGGACTCCCCACCGGCTGGATGTACCGCCGGCCCAAAAGCTCGGACACCAAGGGGTCGCGGGGAAGCGAGAAGGCGAACTTGCACACGCCCACCTCGACCCACTTCTTCAGGGCGAACCAGAGCTCGGTGTACAACAGATTGTACTCGTCGCAGGGTAAGAGTTTATCCTCGACCAAGATACGCATGTCCGTCGAGGACGTCGAGCCGTTGATACCATGCACTGCATCGCCGTAATTGGCTCGGACGTAGTCGTGAACGCCGGCACCGTTACCGGTGCGGTCGATGCCGAGCCATTCTGGTTTGATGCCAGCGGCCTTCGCCAGCTTGATCGTGGACTCGCCGACCTCCTCGGTGCGGCCTTTCGGCACGGAAATGATCTGATCCACCTGCAGCACCTGCCGGTAGGTGCGCCGGCCTTGGGCGTCCTTGAAAAGGATGGTCGGGGGTACCCCTCGGTCTGTCAGCGATGGCAGCGTTTTGTATCCGAACGCCGGCCCGAAACGGCCGGTCTTGAAAATGGCGGTATCCTCGCCCTCGAGCGCCGAATCCAAGGACCCGACGTTCACCGGCTCCTCCGCCCAGATGTACTCGCCAACAACCGCCTCGTCCTTCAGGAGGCCCGGGGGAAACACAACGGTGTCCAGACCCTCCTCGGGGTACCAGCCACGCGCCATCGTGTAATAACCGGCCGTGTTCATGCCGCCGGCCTGCAGGGTGAGGACTTCCAAGCCGCGCTTCGTCTGCAGGCCGGCGTACTTCTCCCAGTCCAAAATCACGTTCTCAGACTTCCAGCCGTCGAGCCGGATAAGCTTCCAGCCGCGCTTCGTGTACCACTGGTAGGAGGTGTCGATGTCGACAGAACCCCAGCCATCCTGCGGCTCGGCGCGGATGCCGACTTGCGAACTCCGGTCCTTCGGATTGTACGCGGCAATAACTTTGAATTGCTCCTTGTTCGCGGCGTTGGCGGACAAATTGATCATGTCCTCCCAGATGCCGACGTGGATGTTCTCGGCCTCCTCCAACACCACGCGCAGGCGCGTCATCTTGCCCAGCCGCGGGTGCGGGACTTTGCGGGGCTTCACCTTGACGCCTTGCAGTTTGCCGGCGCTCTTCTTGCCGAGCGGGATCACGAGCCCCTTAATGCCGGCGTACTTGTCGTGAGGATCAAGCGCGATACAGAGGGTGGTCACCGTGCCCGGGCTCGGGATGCTGCATGAGTTGTGCAGGCTGATCAAGTGGGAGAACAAATTTTTCTCCAAGTGGTCCTCGCTCGGCCCGACCACCTGCACGTTCGTGTTCGCCGGATCTCGCAGCCAGTCGAGATACATCCAGACGCCGATCGAAAAAGATTTCCCCATCGACGCCGCACCCTGAACCAAGATTTGGCTCTCGCTGAAAAGGTTGGAAAAAATCGCCCCCACCGACTCCGGCTCGGCCGTGAATTGCGATGGCTTCCATAGGAGGCATGCGGCCTCGGCGTACATGTCGTTGTCAAGGAGCGCGTGCAGGAGCGCCGACAGAACTGTGTACGCGTCGTGGTTGGTCGTGATCAGGACGTCCGCCTTCCCGAGGCCGTCAAGCGCCATGCGGGCCGCGGTCATCGGATCGTCGAGGTGGAGAGGGAGAGCGACTTCGCGGCTCAGGGCTTTGAGGTCGATCATTACGGCAACGGTCGCTGCAACTCAGCT
>Ga0247741_1000085_pt1 | contig 71695 bp, 61 predicted proteins | sample UWRJL213509R2_FD_180945 | JGI IMG/M metagenome (GOLD analysis project Ga0247741, IMG submission 180945) | Plant litter microbial communities from Arlington Agricultural Research Station in Wisconsin, United States - UWRJ-L213-509R-2 | ecosystem: Environmental > Terrestrial > Plant litter >... | reverse complement strand
TTCCTGGTGCAGCAGTATATTCTACTACAGCTCCAAAATCAAGCATTTTAATTACTTTAACTTCATAAGCTTCGCCCATTTGAGGTTTGAAAGTAATAGACTGAATTTTAGCTAATACTGCTTCAATTCCTGCAGGATCTGTACCTAAGATTTCGATAACACCTTGCTCATCAACTTCGTTGATTACAATAGTTGTTCCTGTAGCTTTTTGTAATTCCTGAATTACTTTTCCACCAGGTCCAATTAATGCTCCAATAAAGTTTCCAGGAATAGTTCTGGTAATGATTTTTGGTGCATGTGCTTTTACATCAGCTCTTGGTGCAGCAATAGTTTCAGTTAATTTACCTAAAATGTGTAAACGTCCTTCACGTGCTTGCCCTAAAGCCTGCTCCATAATGTCATAACGTAAACCATCAATTTTGATATCCATTTGACAAGCTGTGATACCGTCAGCAGTTCCGGTTACTTTAAAGTCCATATCTCCTAAGTGATCTTCATCACCTAAAATATCAGACAGTACAGCAAATTTCTCACCGTCAGTAATTAATCCCATAGCAATTCCAGAAACTGGTTTTACCATTTGAACTCCAGCATCCATCAAAGCCATTGTTCCAGCACATACTGTTGCCATAGAAGAAGAACCGTTAGATTCTAAAACTTCAGAAACAATACGAATTGTGTAAGGACAATCAGCAGGAATCATGTTTTTTAAAGCTCTTTGAGCTAAGTTACCGTGACCAACTTCTCTTCTTGAAGTTCCTCTTAAAGGTTTTGCTTCACCAGTTGAGAAAGGAGGGAAGTTATAGTGCAAATAGAATTTCTCTTCACCTTGTTCAGATGGAGAATCGATTTGATTCGCTTCTCTTGAAGTTCCTAAAGTTACTGTCGCTAATGCCTGAGTTTCTCCACGTGTAAATAATGAAGAACCGTGAACTCTTGGTAAATAATCAATTTCACACCAGATTGGTCTGATGTCTGTAGTTTTTCTGCCATCTAAACGAACACCTAATTCTAATACTACATTACGAACAGCCTCTTTGTTTGTTTTGTAGAAATATTTAGAAACTAAATCTCCATCAGCAGCTAATTCTTCTTCTGTAAATAAAGCTTTTACTTCTTCTTTTACTTCAGCAAATGCAGCACTTCTTTCGTGTTTAGCAGATCCAACTTTAGCGATATTATAAATTTTATCGTAAGCTGCAGCTTTTACTTTTTTGTAAATTTCTTCGTTTTCTTTCTCACCTTCGTAAGTACGGATTTCTTTTTTACCAAAAGCAGCCTGCAAACGCAATTGCGCCTGAATTTGAACTTTTATCGCTTCGTGAGCAAATTTGATAGCTTCTACCATTTCTGCTTCTGAGATTTCTTTCATTTCTCCTTCAACCATTGCAACAGAATCCAAAGAAGCTCCGATCATCATGTCGATGTCTGATTTTTCTAATTCTGTTCTGCTTGGATTGATTACAAATTTTCCGTCGATACGTGCAACACGTACTTCTGAAATTAAATTATAAAAAGGAATGTCTGAAACAGCTAATGCTGCAGATGCAGCTAAACCAGCTAAAGCGTCTGGCATAACTTCTCCGTCATGAGACATTAATTGAATCATAACCTGTGTTTCAGCGTGGTAATCGTCTGGGAAAAGCGGACGTAAAACACGGTCTACTAATCTCATTGTTAATACTTCACTGTCGCTAGGGCGTGCTTCTCTCTTGAAGAAACCTCCTGGAAAACGACCTGCTGCTGCAAATTTTTCGCGATAATCTACCGTTAATGGTAAAAAATCAACATTTGGGTTAGCGCTACGTGCAGATACTGCTGTTGCAAGTATCATCGTGTCGCCCATTCTTACTACTACAGCACCATCAGCTTGTTTGGCTAAACGTCCTGTCTCGATTGTGATGCTTCTGCCATCACCTAAATCGATTTTTTCTACAAATAATTGTGGAATCATAATTTTTCCTTATTGGTTATACAATGGGTTTTAGTTGTGTTGTAGTTGTTGTGTGTGTAGTTGTTGTTTCTAAAACCCAATGAAAAACCAAACTTTTTTTAATGTAAATATCAATTTCAAAAATCAATATTAATGCGTTTGTAAAGTTAAAAATCTAAAAATCTGATTTTTAATTTAAAATAAAAAAAGAGGCACTTTCGCACCTCTTTCCTATATTGATTATTTTCTGATATTCAATACTTTGATAATCTCACGATATCTGTTGATCTCTTTCTTTTTCAAGTAATCCAACAAAGCTCTTCTTTTACCTACTAATAGTACAAGTGAACGCTCTGTGTTGTAATCGTGACGATTTTTTTTCAAGTGCTCAGTTAAGTGTGAAATTCTATACGTGAACAATGCAATCTGACCTTCTGCGCTTCCAGTGTTTGTTGCACCACCGTGTTGTGCGAAAATCTCTTCTTTCTTTTCTTTACTTAAATACATTCCAATATTATTTAATGATTTTTATGTATGTCATACAACTATTGTAAGACGGGTGCAAAAATAATACTTTTTTTCAGAAAAATAAATTTTATTGCGTCTTATTTTGCAATTATTGTTATTGGTAATTTATAAAGGACTCTAACAGGAACACCTCTGTTTTTTCCAGGATTCCATTTTTTTGCTTCTTTAATCAATTGAATAGCATTTTCATCAATACCGTAACCAACCCCTTTTAATATTTTTGGGTCTACTAAATTTCCTTCTTCATCGACTATAAAGGTCATGTATATTTTTCCAGAAACTTTTCTGGCTTCTACAGGAATACGCATAGATTTTCCAATATAACTGTAGAAAGATTCAATTCCGTTTTTAGGACTTGGGTGAAAGTGTTTTATGCTATAAGAATATTTTGTGTTTAAAGAATCGGTAGTTACGCCGGAAATTAATTTTCCATTATCATAAATTTCTGTAAAACTTGATTTTCGCTTAAAATCTTTTCCAGTCCAGAGTCCTTCCTGTTTGCCATTTTTTAATAAGCCAGCTTCCTCATTGCTTTCAGTCTTATCGTAATAATTTCCGTTTCCATCTATAACAATTCGTTCTTTTTCAGGATTCCAAAAGTTAATTATTTTACTCTCAATTTGCCCTTTTTTACTCTCAAAATAGTCAATCTCAGATTTTAAATTTCCGTTTTCGTACCAGTTAAATTCTCTTCCTGATTTTCTTTTATTGATATAATTTACAATGTATTTTTTATTCCCATTTTCATAATAGGAGAGAGCTTGACCATCATTTATAATGATATCCTTATCTAATGTAGTAGAGATAAATTTTAATTTTCCAGATTTATAATAGTCTTTATAAACATAAGCTTTTTTATCAGTATAATATTCTTCAATAAGTCTCGCATATTTATAATTATCCTCGCTACATGGTACCCACATGGAGTCTAGATAAATTAACTTATTTGCGGCAACTGGCTTTTGAGGAAAAACCTTCGCCGAAATCAAAATAAAGAACAGTGAGCATAAAATTAGTCTCATAAAAAGTTACAATTAAGATTATGCAAAGTAATATTTTTAAGACAAACCGGCCAAATTTACACAATAAAAAAATAATGAAATTTATCAATATGCAGTTTGAGGGTAATTCTAAATATTATTTTAGCTTAGATTACTTTTTGCCTTTTAGCTTTTCATTCAAAGAAGAATAAGAAAATTTGACGTTATTTTCATCAACACTTACTCCTGAAATTAAAATTCCTTTATCGTAATTATCAGTAAAAGAAAACTTACGCAAAATGTCACTACCTTGCCACGTACCTTGTTTTAGTCCGTTTTTAATAGTTCCTTTTTGTGTTATAAATTTATCGGTTTCTTCATATTCTCCATTTCCATCAACTACAGTTTGATTTTTATCCGGATCCCAAAAATTAAGAATTAAAGTTTGAGATTTTTTAGTTTTTGGATCCCACAAATTCTGCTTTTCCCATTTCTTACTTTGGTTTTCATACCAATTAATTTCTTTACCATTTTTATGATCGTCAGAATAATCTACAACACATTCTTTTGCGCCATTTCTATAATAGTAAATAAATTGTCCATCTTTTTTTAAAATGTCCTTATCTAAAGTTGTGCCTGTCATTCTCTTTCTTCCGTTTTTGTAAAAGTCGGTAACAACGTAACGAACACTTTTTTGAGAATAATTGGTAATTACTCTCGTGTAAGTATAGTTTTCGGGCGTAGTTTCTCGATCTAATGAATCAAGGAAAATTTTCTTCGAGACTACATTAATTTGTGCTGATAGCTTGATTGAAAAGATAAGAAGAAATAAGATCAATAGGTTTTTCATTCAAATCTGTTTTTGTACTAAAAATAGTGCTTTTAAAACAGTTTAGCAACCTCTTCATTTACAAATTCTAAAAATCGTTCGTCAGCTTCTGTAAAAGGATCAATTACATGACTGTCAATGTCGATTTGACCAATGTTTACGCCATTTACAAATAAAGGAACCACGATTTCAGATTTTACAGTAAAACTGCACGCAATATAATTATCCTGAGCCGCAACATCCGGCACCACAAAATTAGCATTGCTTTCTGCAACCTGTCCACAAATTCCTTTTCCAAACGGAATTACAGTATGATCCGTTTCTGCACCCACATAAGGTCCTAAATGAAGGGTTTTGTTTTCGTGATTGGCAAAATAAAAGCCTACCCAGTTATAATATTCTACATTTGCATTTAATAATTGACAGATTGCCAAAAGTTTTTCGTCTTTAACAATTGTTGTATCAGCTACAATAGCGCTTATTTTTGGTTGTAATTCCTGAAATGTCATGATATAAAAATTTTATACAAAAGTATTTAAAGCCTAACTTAAAAAATATATAAATTTGAAAAAAAAAATCCTTTGAGAAAATATTTAGTACAATTCAAGCCGTTTCTGATTTTTATGGGCACTTTTTTTGGTGTTTATATCTTACTTACAGTACTTTATAAATTCTATTTAAATAGTTTTGAAATACATAATGTTGACGGAATAACAAATATTGTTGGTTATAATGTCGATCAGCTAATGCGTTTGTTTAATTCTGACATCAAAATTTTTAAAAGCATCCAAAATCCTTATTTAGAGGTTTGGTACAAACAAAAATATACACTTAGAATTATTGAAGGCTGTAATGCTGTAAGCGTTCTTATATTGTTTGTCTCTTTTGTAGTTGCATTTTCGGGAAAATTCAAAACAACCTTATTTTTTATTCTTTTTGGAATTTCATTCGTATATCTTTTAAATATTATTCGAATTGCTTTATTGACCATTTTGTTATTTCATTTTCCGGAAAGAGAACATATTATACATGGTGTTTTTTTTCCCCTGGTTATTTATGGAGCTGTCTTTATTTTGTGGATTATCTGGGTTAATAAATTCTCAAAATATGCTAAGTAAAATACTGGAACATAAAACAAAAATTATAACTGCAATTTTTGTTGTACTCTGTTTTGGATTAGTAAGAGCTTTCGAAAATCAATTGTTTTATGACCCTTTTTTAGTTTATTTTGAATCGGATTTTAAGAATTTGCCTTTTCCGGATGTCGATTTTTTTAGTCTTTTTTTGGGACTTTTTTTGCGCTATTTTTTAAATACAATCTTGTCCTTGTTCTTAATTTACTCTTTGTTTAAAGATATTGAAATGGTTAAATTCAGTACGTTTTTATATGTGTTTTTTTTATTTCTGCTTTTTGGAATGTTTTTTATAATTCTGAAATTTTACCCTGACGGAAACTGGATTCTCTTTTATGTAAGACGATTTATCATTCAGCCGATATTTGTGTTGCTATTTATCCCGGCTTTTTATTATCAGCAGCAAAATCTCAAAAAATAACATTTCTTAGGGCTTTTTTAAAGTTTTTTTTAAATAGTTTTGCAGTATGAATTTAAAGAAGTGCACAGGATTATTTTTAGCGTTCCTATTGTTGGTTTCCAACATCGGGTTTGCTTTTGATGTGCATTATTGCGGAGGAAAAATTGCTTCTGTTTCATTAAATACTACAGTTTCTGCTTCTGCGGAAAAAAAATGCTGCGGAACATCCGAAAAAAAATCATCTTGTTGTAAAGATAAAGTTGTTCATTTTGAAAAGAAATCAGACAATGCCACTTTAAAAATATTCTTTTTTCAATTTACTTTTCCAGCGGTAATTCAGGAATTCGGACCAATTGCTTTTTTATCGATACCTAATTTTAAAAGCAATCAAATCATTTCGTATTATTCTGATGCGAATGCACCCCCCTTATTTAAATTATATCACCAATATATTTTTTACTCCTGATTTTAATGTTTAGAGCCAAGCCGTTTTGTGGCTTGTAATATCCTGTTTTTATTTCTGATTTACGAGAAATTTACAAAGCAGCATTTTCTAAATAATATTAAAATCATTTTTATGCAAAAAAATATCATGCTGTTTGTAATGATTTTGCTTTCTGTTTCTGTGTTTTCGCAAGAAGATTTAGAGGAAGTAAAAATTACAAAAAAGCAAAAAGGAATTAAAAAATCCTATACACTTACTTCAAATACAACGGTAATTACGAGTAAAGAATTACTGAAAGCTGCGTGTTGTAATCTGGCCGAAAGTTTTGAAACAAATCCATCAATCGACGTCAATTTTTCTGATGCTTTGACGGGAACCAAACAAATAAAAATGTTGGGTTTAACAAGTCCGTATTTGATGATTACTGAAGAAAATATTCCTTCAGTTCGCGGTGCTTCTCAGGCTTACGGATTATCATTTACACCGGGAACCTGGATAGAAAGTGTTCAGATTACAAAAGGCGCAGGGAGTGTAATAAACGGTTACGAGAGTATTTCGGGACAAATAAATACAGAACTTTTAAAACCCTTAAGCGATATTCCGTTTTTTCTAAATGCCTATGGTTCTACAGATTCTCGTTTTGAATTAAATACGCATTTCAATAAAAAATTATCTGATAAATGGGCAACAAGTTTGTTTGTACACGGAAATACCCGTGTTTCAAAAAACGATATGAACGATGACGGATTTTTGGATAATCCGCTAGGAAAACAAATCAATATTTTAAACAGATACCAATATTACGATCCTGAAAGCGGTTTGGTAAGTTTTATCAATTTTAGATATATGAATGATAAAAAACAAACCGGAGAAGTGGATTTTGATAAAAACAGAGATCGGGGAACAACCAACTATTGGGGTTCTGAAATCAACACAGAACGTTTTGATGTTTCGACCAAAATTGGTTATGTTTTTAAAGATATGCCTTATCAAAGTATTGGTTTTCAAAATGCTTTTAACAGTCATAAGCAGGATTCTTATTTCGGCTTAAATCTTTACGATATAAAACAAAATAGTTTTTATTCAAATTTAATTTTTAATTCGATTATCAATAATACGAAACATAAATTCACGACGGGTTTGAATTTTGCGTACGATCAATATCAGGAATTTGTGAATGTAAATAATTACAGCCGAATTGATAATTCGGTTGGAGCATTTTTTGAATATACTTATGACAATACCGATAATTTTAGCTTGATTTTAGGCGGAAGAGTTGATAACCATAACCGACTTGGGGTTTTTGTTACACCGCGTTTACATATGCGTTACAATCCGTGGAAAGATGCAGTTATTCGTTTTTCTGCCGGAAGAGGAAAACGTTCTGCAAATATTTTTGCCGAAAACCAACAACTTTTTGCGAGTTCAAGAACTTTTTCAATTTTAGATAATGCCGGAAAAATTTATGGTTTAAATCCTGAAATAGCCTGGAATTACGGAATTAGTTTTTCTCAGAAATTTAAAATTTTTAATAAAAATGCAGATGCAGGTTTTGATTTCTATCGAACTGATTTTCAAAATCAGGCCGTTGTCGATTTAATGCAAAGTCCGCAGGAAGTTTTGTTTTATAATTTAAAAGGAAATTCATTTGCGAATAGTTTGCAGGTTGAATTTAATTATGAGTTAGCGCACAATTTAAATTTAAGAACGGCATACAAATATTACGATATTCAAACAGATTATTTACGAGGCACATTTCAGCGTCCGTTGCAGGCAAAACATCGTTTTTTAGGAAATTTAGAATATGAAACCAACCTGAATGATGATAAACAATGGAAGTTTGATTACACTTTTAACTGGTCAGGAAAGCAACAATTGCCTTATACGGCTTCAAATCCTGCTGGAGATCAGTTTCCTGATTTTTCTCCGTCGTATGCCGTAATGAATGTTCAGGTCACCAGAGTTTTTTCGCCGGTTTTTGAAGTCTATATTGGTGGAGAAAATATTGGAAATTACAAACAGGAAAAAGCAATTTTAGGCGCCAATGATCCATTTGGACCAAATTTTGATGCCTCTATAGCGTATGCTCCAATTTACGGACAAATGTATTACGCGGGATTACGATTTAAAATAAAATAATTTAATTTCAAATATCAATATCAAATTTATAATACTAAATAGTCAACAAATGAGAAATTTAATTTTAATTGCAATGATAACTTTTTTAGGATTTTCAGTTCAGGCTCAAACTAAAAAAAATAAGAACTTAAAATATACAACTGAAGTAAACGGAAATTGCGAACAATGTAAAAAACGAATAGAAAAAGCAGCTTATACCGTTCCGGGTGTAAAAACCGCTAATTGGGACATTAATACGCATCAATTGAACGTAATATTAAATGAGGAAAAATCCTCGCCGGATGATTTGAATAAAGCGATTGCAAAAGTAGGTCACGATACAAAAGAAGTGAAAGCAACTCAGGCAGATTATGATAATTTGCACACTTGCTGTAAGTACGAGAGAGACTGATAATTGGAGTTCCAAGTTTGATAACCTAGGCTTTTTTAATAGTTAATTTATCTTTAAAATACCGTATTTTATTGTGGTTAAAGTAAATTATTGTTACTTTCACCAACTATAAATGTAACCAAACCATTTTATGAATAATTTTGATTGGACCCAATTAATTAATCCTGAATTTTATATTACTTTAAGCATCGGAGGTTTTCAAATTGGTTTGTATATTGTTTTGTTTATAGTATTTGCCGAAACAGGACTTTTTGCCGGTTTTTTTCTTCCGGGAGATAGTTTGTTGTTTTTAGCGGGTATTTACAGTCGCGACTTAGTTCAAAATGTAGTTTATATTCCGAGTGATTTTATAAATGTTTTTTTACTTTCAATTTTGGTTGCCATTATGGGAGTACTTGGAAACATGACCGGTTATTGGTTTGGTTCTAAGAGTGGCTATTATTTATTTAAGAAAGAAGATTCGTTCTGGTTCAAAAAGAAATACTTATTACAATCAAAAGATTTCTTTGAAAAGTACGGTGGAAAAGCGATTATCTATGCTCGTTTCCTTCCGATTTTTAGAACTTTCGCCCCAATTATTGCAGGTATAGTTTCGATGGATAAAAAGAAATTTATGTTTTACAATGTACTCAGTTCTTTTTTATGGTCTTTCTTATTGATTTTTTCCGGCCATTATTTATATGGAGTGTTTTTAAAACAAGGAATAGATTTAAAAGAGCATATCGAATATATCATCATTATAATTGTAATTATCTCTACATTCCCGGTTCTTCTTAAGTTATTAAAGAAAAGACCAATTGAAAAAATATAACGACATTATCATATATTATAAAAGTCCGAAGTTTTTAAGCTTCGGACTTTTTTTATACGACAAAGTTGATCTGTAGCTATTTGTTATATATAAAGGTATAAATGAGAAGGGATCAATCCCAAAACCTGCGGAGAGAGAAAAAAAAAATTTACCGTAGTGAACGCTAAGTTTTTTACTGTTAATTTTATAAAATGCATCCCGAAGCTTTGTATTGATTTAGCTTTGCGAACGCTGTGCTTTCTAATGCATTGGATAAATATGCGTTCTCTGTGGTAAAAAATAACAAGTGAGTATTTTATGTTTTCTCACAATATTTAGCGTTGATCCATAATAAGCATAAAAAAATCCAAGTTCTATTACTTGGATTTTTTTTATATCAATTGGAATTTGAGATTTAATTTACATCTACCATTCATTAACCTTATTAGCATCCATTTTTAAGAAGATAAACAACAAAATTGTAAATCCCCAAAGTCCGGAACCTCCATATGAAAAGAAAGGCAAGGGAACTCCGATAGTTGGGAAAATACCAACAACCATGGCGATATTTACAAAAAAGTGAATAAAGAGAATCCCTGCAACGCAATAACCATAAACCCGGCTAAACTTTGTTTTCTGTCTTTCGGCTAAATAAATCACTCTTAACAGTAATCCGGCAAAAAGAAGAATAACAACAAGCGACCCTGCAAAACCCCATTCTTCTCCAACGGTTGTAAATATATAATCGGTATGTTGTTCAGGAACAAAACCTCCTTTGGTTTGAGTTCCTTCTAAAAAGCCTTTTCCTATCCAGCCGCCAGATCCAATCGCAATTTCTGATTGATTGGTATTGTATCCGATACCTTTCATGTCGACTGTTTTTCCTAGTAAAATATTAAAACGGTCTCTATGGTGTTGTTTAAAAACATTGTCAAAAACATAATCAACAGATAATACAAAACCAGAAATCAATGCCAGCAATATTGTGCTTAAAAGCAAATTTCGATCTACAGCCCGACCTTTAAAGTGTATAATTATTAATACACCCAAAGCAATTAATATAACCACATAAGGTTCTAAAATCAGCGTTAATACGAACAATAAAATTGTTATAAAGCCCGTCCAGACATACCATGAAGGCAATCCTTCCCTAAACAAAACGACAATAAAAATACTATAGATTAAAGCACTTCCGGGATCAGGTTGCGGCAAAATTAAAAGAACAGGCAAAAATACAATGGCCAATGCCTGAATTTGTCTGTTTGTTTCCTTTAAATTGATTTGACTGTCGCTTAAATATTTGGCTAAAGCCAATGATGTTGCGGCTTTTGCAAATTCAGATGGCTGAATTGTAAAACTTCCGATAGCATACCAACATCTTTGTCCGGCAATTGTTTTTCCAAAAAGAAATAATCCTGCTAATGATAATAAGGAAACACCAAAAATAATACTGGCGTATTTTTCGTAAAACTTACCGTCTACAAACAGAACAACAAATATTAACGGAATAGTACAGGCAATAAATATTAACTGTTTTTCATAAGTGCCATCAGTAGATAACAGCGAAGATGAATATATATTCAGCCAACCCAGAGTTACTAAGGCAATGTAGATAAAGACACTTATCCAGTCAATATTATTTTTTACACTTTGATTTCTCATTTGAAATAATCCTTATTAGTTCTCTTTAGTAGTGTCTACGGCTGTTTTTTTAATTTCTGTTTTTTTAGCGGCTGTTGGTGTTTTTGGCACAACTATTTTAGCTTTCAAAACAGAATCTTTTGGAGTCGATTCGATAGCGCTTGCTTCGTTCATTCCTCCTAATTTAGCATATTCGCTTGCTAAGCTTTTGTTCAATACACGAACTTCTAAATCAGTTCTGGTGATTTTCTTTCTAAGATATTTTTCTATCATCAAACTGGCAATTGGTCCTGCAACGGTAGCACCAAAACCACCATTTTCAATCATAATCGCAATAGCAATTTTCGGATTGTCTTTTGGGGCAAACGCTACGAAGATAGAGTGGTCTTTTAGTTTTGTTCTCACGCCACCAATTTTCGCATAGTTTTCTGCTGTACCTGTTTTTCCGCAAATATCGATACCTTCAACTCTAAGGGCATAAGCCGTTCCTTTATTATAAACATCAAACAGACCGCTTATTACAGGTGGGAAATATTGTTTATCAATTGTAGTTTCGTGCTTAGTGGTAAATTTAGCGTCGATTTTTTTTCCTTCAATTTTCTTGATGATATGAGGCGTGTAATAGTAACCCTGATTGGCTACTGTTGCCATCATATTAGCCAGTTGAATTGGCGTCATTAAAACCTCACCCTGACCAATAGCATTCGAAACAATAGTGGTGCTTCTCCAGCCTCCGTTAGGATATATTTTTTTATAGGTTTTAGAGGTTGGAATATTTCCTTTTTTACCCGTTGGTAAATCATATCCCATAAATTGTCCTAAACCAAAGCTTCTTACGTGATTGCTCCAAACATCTACCGCTTGTCCCGGATTAGAGAACTTGTTTATAGTTAACATATACGCTTGCGCAAAATACGTGTTACAGGAATTGTAAATTCCGTTATGTAATTGATGCGGACCAAATCCGTGACATTTCATGAAACGCCCTCTACCATAACTAAATCCGTGATGGCACATAAATGTAGTTTGCTCATTGATAACGCCTTCTTGTAATGCAACTAAACCAGTTAAGATTTTAAACGGAGATCCCGGAGGATACTCGGCTAAAAGTCCTCTGTCGTATAAAGGTTTTGCGATAGAATCATGATATAAAAGCGTGTAGTTTTTAGATCTTTGTCTTCCCACTAAAATTCCCGGATCATAAGATGGTGCAGTTACCAAAGCCAGAATTTCTCCTGATTTAGGCTCAATAGCCACAATTCCGCCTCTTTTATTGATCATTAGTTCTTCGCCATATTTTTGAAGTTCGGCATCAATGGTTAAGTTGATGTCTTCTCCGGCAACGGCAATAGTATCGTATTTACCATCTTTGTAAGAACCAATTTCACGGTTGTATTTGTCTTTCTGAATGTATTTTACGCCTTTTATTCCGCGTAATACTTCTTCGTAGCTTTGCTCAACTCCTTGTTTTCCTATTAAATCTCCACTGTTATAGTATGGATTTTTGGCAATTAAATTTTCATCTACCTGCGTTATAAAACCAAAAATATTTGCTCCATAATCTACCTCGTAATCACGAAGAGATCTTTTCTGAAAATAGAAACCTTCATATTTCCTGATCTTTTCCTGAAAAGCTGCAAATTCTGATTTGTTTAACTGTGCAAGAAAAACAGATGGTAATCGTGGACTATAAACTTTTGCTTTTGCAACTCTTTTATGGTATTCTTCAGGAGTAATGCTTAGTAAATTACAGAATTCAGCAACATTAAGGTCTTTTTTGATTTCTCTCGGAATAACCATAATATCATAAGAAGCCTGATTGGCTACCATCAATTTTCCATTTCTGTCGTAGATATATCCTCTTTCAGGATAGTCATAGGCCTTCTTTATTGCATTATTTTCTGATTTTAATTTAAAAGAATCATCAATAATCTGAAGATAGAATATCCTCATCACTAGCAAAGATGCTGCAATAATAATTAAAGAGGGCAGCAGAACTTTTCTCATCTTCTATTAGGCTTAATAAGATATATTATTATGATTGAAATAATTATGGTAAATATGGAACTAAATAAAGTTCTGAGTAAAATATCCCAAATAAATTTAAACTGGAAAGCTTCAAGTACAAATAGTATAATGTGATGCAATAAAACAGATACTAAAATAAATGAAAATCGCTCAGGTGTTAAAGATTCATTTAACTTTATGGTTTGGTACTCGTAACTTAAACCAAATGAAAACTTAAAAATGTAAGGTCTGTAATAAGCTAGAATTACACATGCAGTTGCATGAATTCCGCCCGAATTACAAAACATATCCATGGTAAGACCAAGTAAAAAACTTGAAATAATTAAACCTGATTTGTTGCTGTTAACCGGATAAAGAATGATATACAGAATATACGGAAAAGGACTTATGTATCCCAGGAAATTCATATTATTAAAAATAACAACCTGAATCGCCAGTAACATTATAAATCGAAAAATATTGATTAACAATGCGCTATTCATCTTTCTCCTTTTTTTCTAAATTAATAAGTTCTTCTCGGTCTTTACTTTTAATAATATATACGTGTCCTAAGTTTGTCATATCGTTAAATAGTTTAACTTTTATAACATAAAAACTTGTATTTTCTTTTTTGTAGACAACATCAACAGTTCCAATATTTATTCCTTCAGGAAAAATTACAGATTGTCCGCCGGTAACAATAGTATCACCTTTTCGTATAGAAGCTAATCTTGGTACATCTTCTAGCTGAACAAATCCGGTACTTTTACCATCCCAGGTTAAAGATCCAAAGTGATTTGATTTCTTGATTTTTGCATTAATCTGCGATTTCATATTCAAAATACTAACCACAGTCGAATAGTTTTTCGATGTATTGTCAACAACACCAATAATTCCCAAACTATTGATTACACCCATATCCTGTTTTACTCCGTCTTTTGCGCCGGAATTTAAGGTAATGTAGTTTTCGTGAGTGCTGTATGAGTTATGAATTACTTTTGAGACGATGATATCAGCAGGTTTTACTCCTTTTATACTATCAGCCAAAAGTATTTTTGTGGTGTCTTCCTTGTTGAATAAAAGACTTTTTAATCTTGCGTTTTCAAGTACCAGCTCGTCATTTTCGGTTCTTAAATTCAAATATTCATTTACATGATTGATTTTTTCATAAACACCTCCGCTTAAAAAATTAGCCGAACTGATTACTCTGCTTTTATGGTAAGAATGGGATTGAATTGTGAGAGCCAACGAAATACCTAAAAGCAGCAAAAACAGCAATCGATTACTGTTTCTTATAATAAAATTAAAAATTTGCTGCATTTCTTGTTCGGTTATTTTGTTTCAGGATATGCTTTAGGGCTTCAAATTTTATAAAGAGCCGAATGATTCAATTCGACTCTCATAAAGATATTTTGATTTGTTATTTTGAATCTTATTTAATTAAGATGCTTTTGAATTTTGCAATGTTTTTAAGTGCCATTCCGGTTCCGCGAACAACAGCTCTTAACGGATCTTCGGCAATATAAACAGGTAAATCTGTTTTTTGAGAAATACGTTTGTCAAGACCTCTTAACATTGATCCTCCACCAGCAAGATAAATACCTGTGTTGTAAATATCTGCAGCTAATTCAGGAGGAGTTTGAGATAAAGTTTCCATTACAGCATCTTCAATACGCTGAATCGATTTGTCTAATGCTTTTGCGATTTCTCTATAAGAAACATCTACTTGTTTAGGTTTACCTGTAAGTAAATCTCTACCCTGAACTGACATGTCTTCTGGCGGGCCATCTAAATCTTCGATAGCAGCCCCAATTTGAATTTTTATTTTCTCAGCAGTACTTTCTCCCACAAAAAGGTTATGTTGCGTACGCATGTAATAAACGATATCATTTGTGAAAACGTCACCCGCAATTTTTACAGATTTGTCACATACAATTCCACCTAATGCAATTACAGCAATTTCAGTTGTACCACCTCCAATATCAACAATCATATTTCCTTTTGGTTGCATGATATCGATACCAATACCAATTGCTGCTGCCATTGGCTCATGAATTAAGTAAACTTCTTTTCCGTTTACTCTTTCACAAGATTCTTTTACAGCTCTCATTTCTACCTCAGTAATACCGGACGGAATACATACTACCATTCTTAAAGCTGGAGTAAACATTCTTTTCTTCAATGCAGGAATACTTTTAATGAACATATTGATCATTTTTTCTGAAGCATCAAAATCGGCAATTACACCATCTTTCAATGGCCTTATGGTCTTGATGTTTTCATGCGTTTTACCTTGCATCATATTGGCTTCCTTACCAACAGCAATGATTTTGCCTGATATTCTATCACGTGCAACGATCGACGGACTATCAATAACAACTTTATCATTATGTATGATTAAAGTGTTTGCGGTACCAAGGTCTATCGCAATATCCTCGGTCATGAAATCAAAAAATCCCATAAGTTTTTTAGGGGTTTAAAATGTTATAAATTATTTTGAACAAAGTTAAACAAATTAATGTTTAAAATGACGTGTTCCGGTAAATACCATTGCAAGATTATTTTCATTGCAATAATTAATACTTAATTCGTCTTTAATAGATCCTCCTGGCTGAATAACTGCCGTGATTCCTGCTTTTTTAGCTAATTCAACACAATCCGGAAAAGGGAAAAATGCATCACTTGCCATAGAAGCCCCGGTTAAATCAAAACCAAAAGCTTTCGCTTTATCAATAGCCTGCATTAATGCATCAACTCTTGATGTCTGACCTGTTCCTGACGAAATTAAAGTTCCGTTTTTTGCAAACACAATCGTATTTGATTTTGTGTTCTTGCAAATTTTTGAAGCAAATATCAAATCTTCTATTTCCTGAGCAGTTGGATCTGTTACAGTAACGGTTTTTAAATGCTCTTTATTATCTGTAATATTATTTCTGTCCTGAATTAACAAACCATTAAGACACGTTCTTACTTGTCTTGAAGGCAATTCAACTTCATTTTGAACTAATATAATTCTATTTTTCTTTTCTTGTAAAACTTCAATTGCATCATCATCATAACTTGGAGCAATTACAACTTCGCAGAATAATTTGTTGATTTCCTGTGCTGTAGCTAAATCAATTTTAGTATTTGCAATCAAAACACCACCAAAAGCAGATGTTGGATCGCAAGCCAAAGCTGCTAAATAAGCTTCGTTGATTGTTTTTCTTGAAGCTAAACCACAAGCATTATTATGTTTTAAAATAGCAAACGTTGGTCCGTCAGTTTTAAACTCATTAATTAAATTTACTGCTGCATCAACGTCTAATAAATTATTGTAAGATAACTCTTTTCCGTGAACTTTTTTGAACATTGCATCAAAATCACCAAAAAAGAAACCTTTTTGATGTGGATTTTCGCCATATCTTAAAATCTGACCACCTTCAATACTTTCTTTGTAGATTGTTTCGTCAGTATTGAAATAATTAAAAATAGCGCCATCATAATGAGAAGAAACGTGAAATGCTTTTGTAGCAAATAATCTTCTGTTTTCAAGCGTTGTTGCTCCGTTTTGTTCTGTAATCAAATCAAGAAGCAAACTGTATTCGTTTACCGAAGCCACAATTACAGTGTCTTTAAAGTTTTTTGCACCTGCGCGGATTAATGAAATTCCGCCAATATCAATTTTTTCAATAATATCCTGTTCGCTTGCACCAGAAGCAACAGTTTTTTCAAACGGATACAAATCAACAATTACCAAATCAATTTGAGGAATATCAAATTCTTTCATTTGCTGAACATCACTTTCGTTATCCTGACGATTTAAAATTCCGCCAAAAATTTTCGGGTGTAATGTTTTTACTCTTCCTCCAAGAATTTCAGGAAAAGAAGTAATATCTTCAACAGGAACTACTGGAATACCAAGGTTTTTAATGAAATCTTCGGTTCCTCCAGTAGAGTAAAGTGTTACATTTTGTTCGTGTAATTTTCTAACGATTGGCTCTAGCCCATCTTTCGAAAAAACAGATATTAATGCTGATTGTATTGTTTTAGTTGTGCTCATTGTGTAGTTATGATTTTCAGACTGCAAAAGTAGTTTTTTTAAATATTATTTTAAAGGATTTAATGTAACATTATGGTAAAAAAATGTACTCATGAGTAAGTTAATTTTTATTAGGTTTTTGATTTTAATTTATTGAATTTTACTTTATTGAAAAATACTATTATATGCTACTTTATCTTAGGTTATTAAAAGAAAGTCTGAGCTTTGCCATTAATGCTTTACGAAATAATAAACTGCGAACGTTATTATCATTGTTAGGCGTTACAATTGGTATTTTTTCGATTATTGCCGTGCTTGCCGCTGTTGATTCTTTAGATCGAAAAATTTCTAAAGATTTGAGCAGTTTAGATAAAAATACGATTTATTTAATGAAATATTGTTTTGGGCCGTCAGAAATTCCACAATGGAAAAGAGAACAATTCCCAAATGTAAAATACGACGAATACATCAACTTAAAAAATTCACTAAACAATACAGAACAGGTTGGGTATCAATTATTCGTAAATCGTGAAAGTTTAAAATACGATTCAAAAACCGTTGCCGATGTAAATATGGTTCCTTCTTCTTTCGAAATGGTCGATATTGACGGATTAAGTTTCGATAAAGGAAGATTTTATAACGAATCCGAATCCAATTCAGGTACTCCGGTAATTGTTTTGGGATTTGATATTGCCAACGGACTTTTTGGAGATAATGATCCTGTCGGAAAAAGTATCCGTTTATATGGACAGCGTTTTACGGTGATTGGTGTAATGAAAAAACAAGGAGCAGGATTTTTTGGTGATAGTAATGATACATCCGTTTATTTTCCGGCTAATTTTTTACGTCGAATGTACGGCGACAGCGATGCAATGACGCCTGTAATTGTTTTAAAACCTGTAAAAGGCATCGATATGGATGCTTATAAAGCCCAAGTTGCACAAAAACTACGAGCAATTCGAGGAATGAAAGCAGGGGAGATGGATAACTTTTTCATCAATGTACTTTCTGGTTTTACCGATTTTATTGATGGAATTTTAGGTCAGATGAATGTTGTAGGATGGATTATCAGCGGATTTTCTCTTTTGGTTGGAGGTTTCGGAATCGCCAATATTATGTTTGTTTCTGTAAAGGAAAGAACCAATTTAATCGGAATTCAGAAATCACTTGGCGCTAAAAACCGATTCATTTTATTCCAGTTTTTATTCGAAGCCATAATCCTTTCTGTAATTGGCGGAATTATTGGATTATTAATGGTTTGGGGAATTGCATTGATTCTAACAAAAGCACTCGATTTTGAATTTGTTTTAAGCTTTGGAAATATAATTTTAGGAACAACGCTAGCAGCACTTATCGGATTAATATCTGGAATTTTACCTGCGATTTCTGCCGCAAACTTAGATCCGGTTGAAGCGATTAGAACTGGAATGTAACTCTGAGATTCTAAGATGCTGAGTTGCTAAGGCTCTAAGTTCTTTTTTAAAGGCTAAAATTTCAAAGATTTAAGGTTTAAAGAAATGTTCGAGAGGAACTACATTTTCTTACCAATTGAATTTATTCCGTTGAGATACAAACCGCATACGTCCAAAAGTCCCGTAGGGACGAAATATTTTAGTCTATATTGGGAAGTTTTATTTTAGTTTTATCCCATTTGATTGAATCAGGATAATAGTAAAAATGTGTTCTGTCGTTATTTTTATATTGCAAAATAGTATCCTCTTCCTGAGTAGTTCTTCTGATAATATAATTGCCGATATTTTTCTTGTTTAAAAACTCAAAAAAAGAAGTGTTTTTAATTGTGTCATTTTGAGAAGCAACGATTAAAATCTGTCTGTTTTTTTCTTTGATGAGAATGTTTTCAGAAAGAAAATCAGTTAAACTTTTTTGAGGGACTCTAATAATGTCTTTTGGTTTTAAAAATAAAAGATGTGGAAGAGTGTCATTTTGATTGCCATAACTGCAAAATTCTCTATAGTATTCTTTTTGATAAAAATAAAGATTACCCTTTTTATCAATAAGCAATTGATGTTCTCCATAGAAGCCTTTTCTGGGAAATACTACTTTTTTACCGCTGCTTTCTTTTAAAGAATCTACATACTTTTGAAGTTTTTTATCTTCATACGAAATTACATAAGCCTTATTTTTAGCTATCTGTTTTTCGTCCTTCTTACCGCAATTCAAAATAAGAAAACAAATAAGAAAACCAATAAACATTTTGCTCATAAACTAAGATTTAAAATTAAAGATATAAAAAAATCCCATTAGCCGAAGCGAATAGGATTTTTTGCATTTCAGACAGTTTTAAAACTATCTAATATTGTTATTCTGAATCAAGTCAATATATAAATTGATTTTGTCTTTCAAATCTTTTCTTGGTGTAATAAAATCAAGGAAACCGTGTTCTAAAAGAAACTCAGCAGTTTGAAAACCTTCCGGTAAATCTTTTCCGGTAGTATCACGAACCACACGCGGACCAGCGAAACCAATCAAAGCACCCGGCTCAGAGATGTTAATGTCTCCTAACATGGCGTAAGATGCAGTTGTTCCTCCCGTAGTTGGATCAGTACATAAAGAAATGTATGGTAAACCAGCTTCGGCAAGCTGCGCTAATTTTACAGATGTTTTTGCTAATTGCATTAACGAATAAGCAGCTTCCATCATACGAGCTCCACCAGATTTAGAAATCATTACAAAAGGCATTTTGTTTTTGATCGCGTGATCTATACCTCTGGCAATTTTTTCCCCTACAACAGCTCCCATAGATCCGCCAATAAAGGCAAAATCCATACAGCAAATTACAAGTTCTTTTCCTTTAGATTTTCCTACTCCCGTACGTACAGCGTCTTTAAGGTGCGTTTTTTCCATTACATCTTTCAATCGCTCTGCATATTTTTTTGTATCCACAAAATGCAAAGGATCTTTTGATGTCATGTTTTTATCTAACTCAACAAATTCGTTGTTGTCGAATAAAATTTCAAAATAGGTTGCGCTTCCAATTCTAACGTGAAAATCATCTTCCGGACTAACAAATAAGTTTCGGGCTAATTCGTCAGCGTCAATAATTTTTCCAGTAGGAGATTTGTACCACAATCCTTTCGGAACGTCCATCTTATCTTCTGTAGCGGTCGTAATCCCTTTTTCCTGTCTTTTAAACCAAGCCATCTCTCTAAGTATTCAGTGTTCAGTAATCAATTTCAGTAATCAGTTTTTTTATTAGTTTTAAGTACTCAATTGTTCTCAACTGAATACTTAAAACTGAGACTGAATACTATTATAAAGTATTAACGTTATTCAAGTCTGCAAAAGCTTGTTCAAGTCTTGTGTTGAATGTCACTTCGCTTTCACGTACCCATTTTCTTGGGTCATAATATTTTTTGTTAGGAACATCGGCACCTTCCGGGTTACCAATTTGTGTTTTTAAATAGTCAATGTTTTTAACCATATAATCACGAATTCCTTCAGTATATGCAAATTGTAAATCTGTATCAATGTTCATTTTGATAACTCCGTAGCTAATTCCTTCTCTGATTTCTTCAAGTGTAGAACCTGAACCTCCGTGGAAAACGAAATCTACAGGGTTAGGACCCGTTTTGAATTTGTTTTGAACGAAATCCTGAGAATTTTTTAAGATTTTTGGAGTTAATTTTACGTTTCCTGGTTTGTAAACACCGTGAACGTTTCCAAAAGCTGCAGCGATAGTAAATTTAGGACTTACTTTAGATAATTCTTCGTAAGCATAAGCTACTTCTTCTGGTTGAGTGTATAATTTAGAGCTGTCAACATCAGAGTTGTCAACACCATCTTCTTCACCACCTGTAATACCTAGCTCGATTTCTAATGTCATACCCATTTTACTCATTCTTGTTAAATACTCTTTACAGATCTCGATATTTTCTTCGATTGGCTCCTCAGACAAATCGATCATATGAGAACTGAATAATGGTTTTCCTGTTTCTGCAAAATGTTTTTCAGAAGCATCTAACAAACCATCGATCCAAGGCAATAGTTTTTTTGCACAGTGGTCAGTATGCAAAATTACAGTTGCTCCGTAAGCTTCTGCTAATGCGTGGATATGTTTTGCTCCTGCGATTCCACCAGCGATTGCTGATTTTTCGTTTGCGTTAGATAATCCTTTTCCAGCGTTAAATTGTGCTCCTCCGTTTGAAAATTGAATAATAACTGGCGCATTTAGTTTCGCTGCAGTCTCAAGAACTCCATTAATAGTACTTGACCCCGTAACATTTACTGCTGGAAGTGCAAATCCTTTTTCTTTCGCATAATTAAAAATTTCCTGAACCTGATCTCCTGTAGCTACTCCGGGTTTAATGTTGTGTGCCATTGTAATTTTTTTTATAGTTGTTTTTAGTTTTTAGGTTGCAAAAATAAGAATTAATTAGCATTAGAATGGATAATTTATACCAAAATTTAAAACCGAGTGCCCAAAATTGTATTCTTTAAACCAACGTTCTCCTGCCGGATGTGCCGGATTATAGGTCTTGAAGCCTAAATCTAAACGAATAACAAAAAAGCTTAAATCGTAACGTAAACCAAATCCTGAGCCCAAAGCAATTTCATCTAAATCGTTTAAGTTGTTAAATTTTGCTTTATTATCGATCACATTATCGAGTACATTCCAGATATTTCCGGCGTCTGCAAAGATTGCTCCTTTGACATCTCCGAAGATTTTAAATCGAAATTCGGCACTCATTGCAATCTTCATGTTGGCCTCATTAAAATCATTCATCGCATCGGTACTTCCGGGACCTAATGAGTAAGGCTGCCACGCACGATTATCATTTGAACCTCCTGAATAATAACTTCGTGAAAACGGAATATAATTTGAATTCCCAAACGGAATCGCGATTCCAAAAAAGCTTCGTACTGCCAAAACTTTTTCTTTACCAAAATCCCAGTGTTTAATATAATCTAACTCTGTTTTAATATATTCTGAATATTCTAAATTGAAAATTTCATAATTCCCGTTTGTGTTTTTAGACAAACCGGCAACATTCGAAATGGCTGATAATAAAGTTCCTGCAGATTCTATTTTTGTTTTAAACTGATAAAAAGTATTATCGGCAAGGTCTTTTTTTGTTGTTGTGGTAAAAGTATAACTCGTTGCCAGAATAAAATCGTTTTCTGTCAGTCTCACTCTTCGTTCCTCGATACTTTCTACATCTTTATATTGCGGATCTGTTGGCGTTAAAGAGGTTTGATTGTTTAAAACTTCATTGGTGAAATTAGTAGTTCCCTGGCTAATAATTAAATTTCCATTTTCATCCAGATTTGAAGCGTCTGTATTGTATTGATTCGCAATACCATTTAATTCCTTATAAGAAGAAGTATAAACTCTGTAATAATTACCCGGATTTAAATTGCGTACAAACTGTGCATTCAATAAATCAAGTTTTACCGTATTACGACGCTTTGGAGACCAATTGTAAGATAATCCACCTGTAAAATTTTCTTTATCTAAACCAATGTTTCTTTGTTTAGAAAAACCTGCAGCAATACTTGTCGACGGAATCATCCTTTTCGGAATGATTTTTTCAGTTCCAAAAGGCATTAAAATCCTCGGGAAATTAAGTTTCGTATCAATTCCGTATTCAGATACATTAAAGAAATTATCATTTGGGTTTGCCATGTCTTTTGATGATCCGATATTTAAACGTGCCGAAATTTCTAAAGTTTCAGCCCTGTTAAAAACATTTCGAATCGTTTCAGAAACACTCGCCCCGATTCCAAAATCCTGAATATTAGAATGTGTAAAATCTAAAGTAGCTCCAAAACTATATTTCTTTCTTGGTGTTAAATAAACATTTGCAATTAAAGATTCTCCTTCCGGATCTCTTTTGTCGACTTCATATTGTATCGAAGGATAATTAAAAATCTTCAAATTATTCAAATACCTTGATGAAAGCGTTGTTCTGGTATCTGAAAATGTGCTTCCTTTATTAATAAAAATAGCATCTGTAATCGCGCGAGGTTTGTATTTTAATGTTTTATAACTGTACAAATTAAAGTTGTTGTACGTTGTGCTGTCATTGATTTTTGTTTTTGCATTCGTTGGCGAATAATCGGTATAAATGTTTACATCGCTAATTTTATACAATTTAAAAGGTTCAGTACGGCTTGAATCTCTTTCCTGAATGTTATTGTTTTTAATAATTAAAGTTACATCAGCCTTGTTTTGTTTGCCTATCGTATCAATATTATAATTGATGTAAGTAGGCTGAAAAAAGTACGCACCGTGATTTCTGAAATAGGTCGTAATACGGGTTTTTTCTTCTTCAAAATCAGCAGTTTTAAACTGATTTCCGGATTTTAAAACAGAAGGTTCCGGATTAGTCTTGTATAATGAGTCTAAAGCAGGAGTTAAAATATTAGTTTTAATAGAATCTAAAATATAACCAGGCCCGGTTGTTATATTGTAATTGATACGGGCTTTCTTTTTTGCAATACTGTCAATTGTATAGTCTGTTTTTACATTAAAATAGCCACTATTGAAATAGTAGAATTTTAAGCGGTTTAGTGATTTTTTAGTTTTTGAAGTATCAATAATAACAGGAGGTTCACCGGTGTTTTTTAAAAATTCGTGAATTCCTTTATATAAAAAAGATTGCCCAAGTCGATCGACCTGTTTGGCAGATAATATTTTTGCCTGACGCTCATAAAGCCCGGGATTGTTTTTGAATTTTGCCTGATAAGTAGAATCAGGATTTAAATTGGCCAAATTGTACATGTTCAAACGCAATTTGTAGCCTAATAGAGTACCGTTTGGTTTTTGGTACATTTGATTTGAGGCAACTTCATCGTTTGTAGACTTGCCATTAACCAGAATATTATTTTTTACAAGAAGGAATTTTCCATCCGGAACTCTTTTTACGGCATCACAAGCAGAAATAAATATTGCTATTAGAATAAATGCTACTATTTTTGTGGAATTCTTTTTCAAGTGTTTTTTAATATTTAATTCAAAAGTACATTATTTTATGGTTAGTAAAAACCAAATAAAACTTATAACAGGTTTACATCAGAAAAAGCAGCGTTTTGCTAATCAATTATTTTTTGCCGAAGGAGTAAAAGTAATTCAGGAACTCTTGCAATCCAATTTTGAATTAGAACATTTATACACAACACAAAATGATTTTGAAACAGTTCAGTCTTCCAAACGCACAATTATAAATGAGCAGGACCTGAAAAAAATAAGTGCTTTATCAACTCCAAATTCATGTTTGGCGGTTTTTAAAATTCCTGCCGAGAATAAAATAACCGACTCTGGTTTAATTGTAGCGCTTGACGACATTCGTGATCCCGGAAATTTAGGAACCATTTTGCGTCTTTGCGACTGGTTTGGTATCAAACAAATTATTTGTTCGAGAGAAACCGTTGATATCTACAATCCAAAAGTAGTGCAGGCTACAATGGGTTCTATTACCAGAGTAAATGTAAATTATGTCGATTTGAAAACTTTTATTTCGCAAACAAAATTACCTGTTTTTGGAACTTTTATGAACGGAGAAAACATTTATCAATCTAATTTACCACAAAACGGAATCATTATTATGGGTAATGAAGCCAATGGTATTTCAGCAGAGATTGAAAAAACGGTTACCAGCCGACTGACAATTCCAAGGTTTGGAGAGCTTCAAAAAACCGAAAGTTTAAATGTAGCTACCGCAACAGCAATTATTTTAAGTGAATTTAAACGAAATAGTTGAGAAAATGTTTTAATGAAAAGTGAAATTTATTAAAATAGCTCTTGATTTCATCGAATCAATATTATCTGTCCACGGACTTGGCCCGTTTGCCGGATTATCACGAATTAATTCATCCGTAATTCCAAACATTCCTCTAACAGAAGGTGAAAAAATAAAATATTCTGTAAAAATATCAATTCCAAGACCAAGTTCGTAAGCAGCAGTCCATGGTTTTACCCTAAATTTGGCTTCGTGATTGTCATCCTGAGATTTTGAATTGCTGGACAAGTTTAAAGTTGTCGACATTCCGCCCAATAAATACGGACGAATATTTCCGGTACGTAAAGAGGAGAATTTTAGCAATAAGGGAAAATGAATATAAGTACTGTTTACTTCTCTCAAATAATCTTTTTCTAAAGGCATTTCCGGATAATACAAATCGCGTTTTGTATAGTATAGACCTGGTTCAAAACGTAAATTAATATATTCCTGTAATCTTAAATCGGCAACAACACCAACATTAAAACCTGTTGTTTTTTTTACCTGAATCTCGTTTTCAGTAACATTTTTGTAATCAAATTTAAAGTCGAAACTATTAAAACCTAAATAATAACCAAAATACAAACGCTGTTTTTGCCAGTTTTCGAGGTTAATAATAGGGTCTTTGCTAAACATGGTTTTAGCAAATTGCGAATATCCTTTTGTCGTTAAGACTAATAAAAGTAAGATTACTGTTTTTTTCATACTATTTTTTAGAAGCAGAATAAATGGTTGCAACTCCAAATGTTTGAGGCATAGCCACAACATCTATAAACCCAATTTTTCTCAAAATATTGTTTAACACTTCTCCATAAGGAAAAACAGCCGCAGATTCAGATAAATATCCATAAGCCGAATTATCTTTAGAAAATAGCTTTCCTATAATAGGAAGTATATTTTTAGTATAGAATTTATATCCTTGTTTATAAGGTGTTTTATCCGGTACCGAAGTTTCTAAAATAACAAAAACACCATTTGGTTTTAAAACCCTTAAAATTTCAGCAAAACCTTTCTCTAAATTTTCAAAGTTTCGAACTCCAAAACCAACGGTAATAGCATCAAAATAATTATCTTCAAAAGGTATGTTTTCAGAATCCCCTAAAACCAGATCAATAACGTTTGACAGTTTTTTTTCGTCTATTTTCTTTTTCCCCACTTCAAGCATTCCTGCAGAAATATCCAAACCTATAATTTTCTCTGCGTTAGTCTGCGTCATTAAAATAGCAAGATCACCCGTTCCTGTTGCAATGTCAAGAATAATTTTTGGTTTTTTGGCAGAAACTATTTTCAATACTTTTTTTCTCCACTTAACATCAATTCCAAATGAAATTACGCGGTTTAAATTATCATAGTTTCTAGAGATAGTATCAAACATTTGAGCAACTTGTTCTTTTTTGCCTAATGTAGAGTCTTTATAAGGGGTTACTTTTTCAGTCATTATTTTTTATTTACGCAAATATAATACAATCTGACTTAACTGCTAGAGGGTTTTTTAATTTGTAAATCAAATGTTTCAGAAAAATATTTTTAAGATAAAAGATTGTCTTTTACTTATCACGGAATGCAGGTATTTTGAAAAAATCACGGAAAGTGGGTATTGTGGCAACAAGATATTATTGTCACATTTGTCCTATAAAAATATTAAAATTTTTAATGATTTATAGCTGTCTTGTGACTCAAATCAAATGAATACTTTTTTTGCGCGGGTAATTTCATTTGTTCTTGAAGTAGTTTTGGAAGTATTATTTTTTTTGTAATACTGTTTTTAAAGCGCGATATACGTTCTTAGGATTAAATTTGTTTTTGGAAATTTTAATTTTCTTGTCTTTAATACCTTCGTGGTATTTGGTATTAAAGACCCCTTTTTGAGTTTATGCTCAAAATTGAATCATTTTATAACAATAATTCAGTTGTTTAACAATTGTAATTTACGTTATGTTATCAAATCTATTTCTTGAATAAGTCCTAAGCTAGAAATCATTTTTTATTAAAGACATCCTCATTCTTGGGGATGTTTTTTATTTTATCTCCTTATGTAAGTTTCGTAAGTGTAATCATAAAGATGTTTTTCATCCTTAAGGTTTTCTTCTGTTTCAACTAATTGCCATTCACTTTCCTTGATTTTAGGAAAAAAGGCATCAGCTTCAAAATCACCATGAACCTTAGTAATTTCAATAATATCAGCATATTGTAGGCCTAAATTATAAATTTCTCCTCCGCCAATGATGTATGAATCTTCATTTTCCGGACATAATTCGATTGCTTTTTCGATGCTGTTTACAACAATACAGCCTTCGGGATTATAATTTTCCTGACGTGTTATAACAATATGGGTTCTGTTAGGTAATGGCTTTGGGAAACTTTCAAAAGTTTTTCTTCCCATAATAATGTGATGTCCGGTCGTAAGTTCCTTGAATCTTTTAAAATCATTTGGCAAATGCCAAACCAATTCATTGTTTTTTCCAAGCGCATTATTTTCGGCTACAGCCGCTATCATTATAATCATCGTAAAACTAAATTTTGTTATCTGTATCTTCGTTGATCTTTGATTCTAATTGACTAATTCTTTTTTGCTGTAAAGCAACAAGGCGGTCAATTTGTTCTCTTTCCCATTTTTTATTCATAAATCTGTCTGTAATGTAGACTTTTATAAAATGTAGGATAAAAATGAAAAGCCATATTGTTATGGCCCAGATACACCAGTTTTGCTCGCTATTGGCACCTAAGCCAAAAAATCTATTTCCTGCAAACAGAAATAAGCTTCCTATTAAGAAAAGTACAAAGTGAAAATAAAGCACCTTCTTTTGTCTTAATCTTCTTCTGGCATATTCATATTGCTCGTGAACTTCTTTTTCCATAACGTATAAATGAGGTTATAAAGTTAAAATTTATTTTGAAATTCAACTGTTTGAATCGCGGAATATTTCGTTCAAAAGAAGCTTTTATTTCTAAATGTTAAAAAAAGTAGTATTAAAATTATTGATATGATTAAAATGATATATAGTTTTTGTTATTGTCACAAATCGGTTTGGTATGTAAGAATGTATGCATGAATTTGTTTAATTTAGATGTATCAATCTAAAAATTAAATAGTTATGTCTTTAAAAAAGCAATTTATCAAAACGAAGCCAGTTTGTAAAGTAACATTTTCTGTAGAAGCTAAAGACGCAAGTTCAGCAGCTGTTGTTGGAGATTTTAATAATTGGAATGTAGAAGAAGGAACTTTAAGTAAGTTGAAAAACGGTACTTTTAAAGCTACTTATGATTTAGTAAAAGATGCCATTTACGAGTTTAAATACGTAATTGACGGAAGTTATGTTAACGATCCGGAAGCAGATTCGTACAAATGGAATGACTTTGCCGGAAGTGAAAATAGTGTTTTAGTAGTATAAAAAAATCCGCCTGATTATCAGCGGATTTTTTTATTTATACAGCAACACTTCCTTTTATGCCCGCGTGCGGTTCATAATCAACAAGTGTAAAATCGTCATAATCAAAATCAAAAATATTTTTAATCGCAGGATTCAAAATCATTTTTGGTAATGGTTTTGGCTCACGTGTTAGTTGTAATTCTAATTGCTCAAAATGATTGTTGTAAATATGCGCATCTCCAAAAGTGTGAATAAATTCACCGGCTTCTAAATCGCAAACCTGAGCAATCATCATTGTTAATAAAGCATAAGAAGCTATATTAAACGGAACTCCTAAAAAGATATCGGCACTACGCTGATATAACTGGCAGGAAAGTTTTCCTTTTGTTTCACCTTTTTCAAGATCAGGACTTGTTACGTAAAACTGAAAAAAAGCATGACAAGGCGGTAAAGCAGCTTTGTTATTGGCGACATTTTCTTCAAATGATTTTTTTGTATCCGGTAAAACGGATGGATTCCAGGCCGATATTAACATTCGTCGGCTGTTTGGATTCGTTTTTAATTCCGTAATCAATTCAGAAATCTGATCGATTTCTTCACTGTTCCAGTTACGCCATTGATGTCCGTAAACCGGTCCTAAATCTCCATTAGAATCTGCCCAGGCATCCCAGATTTTCACTCCGTTTTCCTGAAGATATTTAATATTTGTATCACCTTTCAAAAACCAAAGCAATTCGTAAATAATGGATTTTAAGTGTAATTTTTTGGTTGTAACCATTGGAAAACCTTCACTTAAATCAAAACGCATTTGGTAACCAAAAACACTTTTTGTTCCGGTTCCTGTTCGGTCCCCTTTTTGGTTCCCGTTTTCTAAAACATGTTTTACTAAATCTAAGTACTGCTTCATATTTTGTTTAATCGTTTAATTATTTAATCGTTTATTTGTTTAGCCGACTTAACGAATAAACGGTTTAACGATTAACCATTAAAATTTATCTTTTTGAGATTTCGTCTCTAATTTTAGCTGCTTTTTCATAATCTTCCTGAGAAACTGCCTGATCTAAAAGTTCGTTTAGTTCCTGTAAACTATGTTTTGCATACACATCGCCAGACTGATTTGTTTCTTCTTCATGGCCAAAAGTTTCCGGATTCGATAGCACATCATCAATTTCCTGAGAACCCTGATCTGTTTCTGCAGTATTCGATTTTAAATAAATACCCGCTTTATCCAAGATGTTTTTATAAGTAAAAATCGGAGCATTGAAACGCAGCGCCAATGCAATTGCATCAGAAGTTCTGGCATCGATAATTTCTTCGATTTTATCTCTTTCGCAAATTAAACTGGAATAAAAAACGCCATCAACCAGTTTGTGAATGATAACTTGTTTTACAACGATGTCAAATCTTTCTGCAAAGTTTTTGAACAAATCGTGCGTTAATGGGCGAGGAGGTTTAATCTCTTTTTCTAAGGCAATAGCGATCGATTGGGCTTCAAAAGCGCCAATAACAATTGGTAATTTTCTTTCACCATCGACTTCATTCAAAATTAAGGCATAAGCGCCATTTTGAGTTTGACTGTATGAAATTCCTTTTATGGATAATTTTACTAGACTCATATATATGGGTAAAAAAGGGCAATTAATGCCTCATTTTAATACTTTTTTTGATTGGAAAATAAAGGTGCAATTTTAATCAAAAAATATGGAACAAAAAAGCTACCTAAAACAAAGATACGATTATCTTATTTTTAGGCAGCTATATTTTTAGAGAGAATTTTAAATTAAGAATGCTGTGCTTTAAAAGCTTTTAATTTCTCTGTTAACTTAGGAACAATTTCAAAAGCGTCTCCAACAATTCCGTAATCTGCTACTTTAAAGAAAGGAGCTTCAGGATCGCTATTGATTACCACTTTTACTTTTGATGAGTTAATACCGGCGATATGCTGGATAGCACCAGAAATTCCTATAGCAATATATAAGTTTGTTGCAACCGGTTTTCCTGTTTGCCCAACGTGTTCGCTGTGAGGTCTCCATCCTAAATCAGAAACTGGTTTAGAACATGCAGTTGCAGCTCCTAAAACAGCAGCTAAATCTTCAACTAGTCCCCAGTTTTCAGGGCCTTTCAATCCGCGTCCGCCAGAAACTACGATATCAGCATCAGCGATAGATACTTTTCCGCTTACTTTTTCAACAGATTCTACTTTTACACCAAAGTCATTGTCGCCAATAGTTGGGTTAAAATCTTCTTCGGTTGCAGATCCTGCACTTTCAAAAATTCCGTAAGAGTTTTTAGCCAGACCAAGAACTTTTACATCTGTAGAAATTTCTGTAATGTTGAACGCTTTGTTTGAGAAAGCATTTCTTTTTACCTGAAAAGGTGAAGTGCTTACCGGTAATCCAACAACATTTGAAGCAAATCCCGCATTTAAGGAAACTGCTACTAATGATGAAAGATAAATACTGTCTGTAGTTGAAGAAAGTAAAACTACTTTTGTACCTTCTTTTTCGGCAGCTTGTTTGATAACATCGGCGTAAGCCTTAGCGGTAAAACCAGCTAATTTATCGTTGCTTACTTTTAATACTTTATCAACTCCGTATTTAGATAATTCGCTTACATCACTTGCGTTTATGGTTAAAGCGGTTACGGTAGTTCCTAATGATTCTGCTACTTTTTTAGCGTAAGAAACTAATTCAAAAGCAACTTTTTTAAATTTTCCTTCTGCAGATTCTGCGTATATTAATATTGACATGATAATTTTAGATTTTAGATTTTAGATTTCAGATTTTTGAAAAACTGAATCTAAATGATTGTTATTTTAAATTAACGATTTAAGATTTTTTGAAGTAAATCAAATGTTGATTTTAGATTTTGTATTGCGATCCAGCAATCTAAAATCTAAACTCTGAAATCTTAAATAACTTTTGCCTCGTTGTGTAATAAATTAACTAACTCGTCTAAATTGTCAGGAGAAATTAATTTTACTGCTGATTTAGGAGCTGGTTTTTCAAATTTTACTGCTTTTGTATTTACAGGAGCATCAACTGGTTCAAGAATAGTTAAGGCTTTAGTTCTTGCTGTCATGATTCCTCTCATGTTTGGGATACGAAGATCTTTTTCTTCAACAAGACCTTTTTGACCACCAATAATTAAAGGTAAAGTAGTGCTTACCGTTTCTTTTCCGCCATCGATTTCACGAACAGCTTTTACATTGTTTCCATCAACAGTTAAAGAAGTACAAGAGTTTAAAAAGTTAGAACCTAAAATTCCTGCAATCATTCCCGGAACCATTCCGCCATTATAATCTAAAGATTCTTTTCCGGCAATTACTAAATCGTATCCGCCATTTTTAATTACTTCGGCCAATTGTTTTGCAACAAAAAAGCCATCAGTTGGGTTTGCATTTACACGAATTGCCTCGTTTGCACCAATTGCCAAAGCTTTACGTAAAGTTGGTTCAGTATCAGGGCCTCCAACATTAACTACAGTAACGTTAGCGCCTTGCTGCTCCTGAAACCAGATAGCACGTGTTAAACCAAACTCGTCATTAGGATTAATTACATATTGTACACCGTTGGTATCGAATTCTGAATCACCATTGGAGAAGTTAATTTTTGAAGTAGTATCAGGCACATGGCTGATGCAAACTAATATTTTCATAAGTATATATTTTATATTTATAATATTCTTTTACAAATTTAGAAATTAAAATCGGAATAATATACTATGCGTGCATAATATTTTTTTAAAACTATTACGTTTTCGAAGATTCTTGATTTTCAAAGGTCATTCATCGGAAATCAAAACTAAAAATGCAGTCATTTCAATTGATTCTTAGAGATTTTGCAATTTGCAGATATCTATCTAAGTGTTAAAAAGGAGTCGATTTATACTGTTTTTGAAATAATACCGTTTAGAAGAAAAATTTCATTCTGTTTTTAGAATTAACAAATAAATTTCAGATCGTTTAAAAAATCTATTTATAGGGCTACAACGTCACTTATATCGATTTCGTAAATATCACAATAAACTTTAAAAAGTTAAAACGGTATTGAAGAAAGAAGTTCAAGTGATTTTAAATTCAATTTATGCTTTTAAGTTATTTAAAATATTTATTTTTGCTCTTCAGAAAATTCAACATACAATATAAATATGAGAACAATACAATTTAGAGAGGCCATTTGTGAAGCGATGAGCGAAGAAATGCGTCACGATGAATCCATATATTTAATGGGCGAAGAAGTTGCAGAATATAACGGAGCATACAAAGCTTCAAAAGGAATGCTTGCTGAGTTTGGCGAAAAAAGAGTAATCGATACTCCAATTGCTGAGCTTGGTTTTACAGGAATTGCAGTAGGATCAGCTATGAACGGTTGTCGTCCTATTGTTGAGTATATGACATTCAACTTCTGTTTAGTAGGTATTGATCAAATTATAAATAATGCTGCTAAAATGCGTCAAATGACTGGTGGACAATTTAATGTGCCAATCGTTTTCCGCGGACCAACTGCTTCTGCAGGTCAATTAGGAGCAACACACTCTCAGGCTTTAGAAAACTGGTTTGCTAACACTCCGGGTTTAAAAGTTGTTGTGCCTTCAACTCCTTATGATGCAAAAGGGCTTTTGAAATCTGCAATTCGCGATAACGATCCTGTAATTTTTATGGAATCTGAGCAAATGTATGGTGACAAAGGTGAAGTGCCAGACGGAGAATATACAATTCCATTAGGAGTTGCTGATATTAAACGTGAAGGAAAAGATGTAACTATCGTTTCTTTCGGAAAAATCATTAAAGAAGCTTTTATTGCTGCTGATGAATTAGCTAAAGAAGGTATTTCTTGTGAAATTATCGATTTAAGAACAGTTCGTCCAATGGATAAAGATGCAATTCTTAAATCTGTTAAAAAAACAAACCGTTTAGTAATCTTAGAAGAAGCCTGGCCATTTGCAAGTATTTCATCTGAAATTACATATATCGTTCAAGAACAGGCTTTTGACTTCCTTGATGCGCCAATTCAACGTATTACAACTGCAGATACTCCTGCACCTTATTCTCCGGTATTATTAAAAGACTGGTTGCCAAATGCAGGTGATGTAGTAAAAGCAGTTAAAAAAGTGTTATACAAATAATACACATTTAAAATACTCACAAAACTTCATCATTCATAGTTAATTGGTGAAGTTTTTTTTTGCCCAGTCAATGAAAAGAATAATTTTACTCAGCCTATTTTTTGTATTCGCATTTGCGAATATTGCTACTGCACAAACGAAAGTGAGTGGAATTGTTTTGGATAAATCAAACCAGCCTATCCCGTTTGCAAATGTTGTTTTTAAAGGTTCAAATACCGGAATAGTTTCTAATGAAGACGGACGTTTTTATTTGGAATCGCCAAATACTTACACTGCATTATTAGTTACTTCGGCTGGATTTTCAGATAAGGAAGTTCCTTTGGAAAAAGCTGTAAATTATGATTTCAAAATTGTTTTAGGCGAAGCCGAAGCACTTAACGAAGTTGTGATCTTTACCGGAAAAACATCTAAAAAGAACAATCCGGCATTAGATATTTTGAGGAAAATCTGGGAAAGAAAACGTAAAAACGGATTATATCTTTTCAACCAATATCAGATGCAAAAGTATGAGAAAGTCGAGTTCGACATGAACACGATCGACAGTGCTTTTATGAAAAGCAAACTCTTTAAAGGAATGGAGTTTGTGTTTGATCACGTTGATACATCAGATGTAACAGGAAAAACCTATTTACCAATTTTTATCAACGAATCATTGTATGATGTTTACGGAGATAATAAATTAAAGAAAACAAAAGAAAATCTTACCGGAAGCAAAACCTCAGGTTTTAATGGTAATCAACAGATTTTATCTTTTGTAAAAGACCTTTATTCCGATTATAATATTTACGACAATCATCTTACCTTTTTTGATAAAAGTTTTACAAGTCCGCTTTCAAGAACAGGAATTGATGTTTATAATTATGTCCTGAAAGACAGTGCTTATGTCGACAAAAAATGGTGTTATAATATTGTTTTTTATCCAAGACGTAAAAACGAATTGACTTTTAAAGGAGATTTTTGGGTAAATGATACCACTTTTGCGATCAAAAAAATCAATATGGCAGTTACTAAAAGTGCCAATATTAACTGGGTAAAAGATATTTATATCGAGCAGGAATTTGACGTAGAAAACGATTCTGTTTTTCTGCTAACCCGGGATTATATGATGTCTGATTTTGCCTTGAATAAAAAAGAGAAATCTAAAGGAGTTTACGGAAAACGTACTACATTATTTAAAGGACATAAATTCAATATTCAAAAACCCGAGAGTTTTTATAAACAGGAAGTTAATTATATAGACAATGCCGTTTATGAGCGACCGGATGAATTTTGGGAAGAAAACCGTTTTGAGAAATTAAATAAAGACGAACAGGGCATTTATAAAATGCTCGATACATTACAGACCGTCAAGAGATTTAAACAGCTTTATAGTTTAGTTTCTATTCTGGGAAGTGGTTACGTAGAGTTTAAAAACTTTGATTTTGGACCAATATTCTCCACTTTTGGTTATAATGAAGTCGAAGGTTTACGATTAAGAGCAGGAGGGCGAACGTATTTTGGACCAAATGATCCATGGCGTATACAAGCTTACACCGCTTATGGTTTTGATGACAGTAAATTCAAATACGGAGTTTCCGGAAAATGGATGGTTGACAAGAAAAAGCGTGTTATTATTTCTGGAGGAAACAGGCGGGATATTGAACAAATTGGAGCCAGTTTAACCACAACAAATGATATTTTAGGTCGAAGTTTTGCTTCTTCTGCGTTGTTTACAACTGGAAGTAACGGAAAATTAACTAATATTAATCTGAGTAATGTTTCGGTGGAAATGGAGCCGATGAAAAATTTCGTTGTTCAGGCGGGACTTTCGTACAGAACTTTAGAATCAGCTTCGCCAACTTTTAGTTTAGATTATTATACGACGTTACCAACTGCTGCAAATCCCGCGGGAATTATTGAAAGCGCTGTAACACAATCTGAAGCTAATATTCAGTTTGAGTATATGCCAAACCGTAAAACGATTGGTTTTGGAGTAGAGCGTGACCTTGTTGATAGTCCGTTTAGTCATTTCTTTGTAAACTTTAGTTATGGTTTAAAAGGAGTTTTAAACAGTGATTTTGCTTACGAAAAAATACAGGTTTTTTACAAACAGCCTATCATTATCGGACCTTTAGGAAGATCAAATATAATCCTGGAAACAGGAAAAACTTTCGGAACAATTCCGTTAGGATTAATGAGTGTAATCCCGGGTAACCAGACTTATTTTACTATCGAAAATACATTTAGTAATTTAAATTTCTACGAATTCATTACAGATCAATATACGACTTTACAATGGAATCATGATTTTGGAGGAAGGTTATTCGCCAGGATTCCTTTTATGAGAAAACTAAACTGGAGAGAGTTTGTTGGCGTTAGAGCAGTTCATGGAACAATTTCTAAAGCTAATCGCGAAATCAATGCTTCCGGATTACCATATAATGCACCAGAAAATGTGTATTGGGAGTATAATGCAGGAATTGGCAATATCTTCAAAGTGTTCAGAATCGATTTTTCGTGGAGAGGAAATTATTTAGATATGCCGGATGCCCACAAATTTGCAATAAAAGGATCTTTCGGATTTTATTTCTAACAGTTTTAAAATGCCAAAAACACGCCAAGCAACTAAGTTTTATTTCTTACTGCTTGGCGTTTTTGTATAATTAATATTTTAGTTTCGCGCAGATTTTAAAATGATTTAAGCAGATAAACGCAGATTACTTTTTAAATTAAATCTGCTAAATCTGCGTGAAAAAATCTTTTTAATCTTTTAATCTGTGGCAAAATCTTTGCGAGATTTTTTTTTATTTTACTTTTGAATAGACTTAAAAGCAAAGCCATGCAAGAAGCCATCGATTTTCTATCAGCTAAAAATCCAATCTTTCAGGAAATCATAGAAAAATACGGATTACCGAAAATCCCGAAACGTCCGCAAGGTTTTGAAACTTTGGTTTTGTTAATGCTTGAACAACAAGTTTCTATAGATTCGGCGAAAGCCACTTTCTTAAAAATAAAAGGGTATACAACCTGCAATCCTGAAACAATGTCGGTTTTATCAGACGAAGAATTTAGAAATTTGGGTGTAAGTCGGCAGAAAACAAAATACATTAAAATCCTTGCTGCAGCCGTTTTAAACCAAGAATTAGATATTGAAAGTCTGTCTACAAAATCTGCAAAACAAGTTCGGGAAGAACTCATTAAATTAAAAGGAATTGGAAATTGGACAATCGATATTTATTTGATGTTTTGTTTACAAGAACCCGATTTGATTCCGTTAGGCGATATTGCAGTTATCAATACAATCAAAGAATTGCTGGATATTCACGACAAAGAAGAAATGCAGATTCATGCTGAACAATGGAGTCCATACCGATCTTATGCTACATATTTGTTATGGCATTATTACCTAAATAAGCGAAATAGGAAAATTACATATTAACTGTCTGTTATTTAAAAGAAAAGTAGGCAGATTAATGCAGTTTTTTATTGTAAAAAAGGATTGTTTGGTTACTTTTGCAATCGCAATTATAGAAATAATAAAAAACGAAAATGACCGCAGACAAACTAACGACTTTCGATGTATTAATCGAAATACCAAGAGGAAGCAGAAATAAATATGAGTACGATTTTGAAATCAAAAGAATGCGATTCGACAGAATGTTATTCTCTTCGATGATGTACCCGGCTGATTACGGATTTATTCCGGAAACTTTAGCTCTTGATGGTGACCCTCTTGATGTATTGGTTTTGGTAAACGAACCAACTTTTCCAGGATGTGTTATGGAAGTAAAACCAATTGGTGTTTTCCACATGGCTGATGATAAAGGACCGGATGAAAAAATTATTTGTGTACCGGTTTCAGATCCAATCTGGAATTCTCTAACAGATCTTTCAGACATGAACCCACACTTAGTAAAAGAAATCGAGCATTTCTTTCAGGTTTATAAAGATCTTGAAAACAAAAAAGTAGATGTAGAAGGTTGGGGAGACGTAAACGAAGCTTTTGCAATTATCGCAGAATGCACGAAACGTTTTAACGATATTGAAAACAAACCAGAGGGATTATTTAGTATTAAATAATTTTTACCCTATTCTATTATAAAAAAAGCAATACTACCGTCAGGAGTATTGCTTTTTTGTTTAAATTCGTTTTAGTTAGTTTGTTGACTATTAACCAAAACCATTAAACATTATGAATGCATTTATGATTTACTTGCCAATCGTTATGGCAATTATTGGATTACTTTTCATGGCAATAAAAAGGACTTGGGTTTTAAAACAAGATGCCGGTGACGGCAAAATGAAAGAGATCTCAGATTACATTTATGAAGGAGCCCTAGCATTTCTTAAAGCAGAATATAAATTATTAACCATTTTTGTAATTATTGCCAGTATAGCATTAGCAGGAATTACTTTTATTCCCGGAGTTAAAACGCATTTATTAATAGTGGTTGCTTTTATTTTTGGCGCCTTATTTTCTGCCTATGCCGGAAATATCGGAATGAAAATAGCAACTAAAACAAACGTTAGAACAACACAAGCGGCGCGTACAAGTTTGCCTCAGGCTTTAAAAGTTTCTTTTGGAGGCGGAACCGTAATGGGATTAGGCGTTGCAGGTTTGGCCGTTTTAGGATTAACAGGTTTCTTTATCATTTTCTTTAATATTTTATCTGACGGAGTTTGGAAAGACACAGAAACTATGACAATTGTTCTTGAAACATTAGCAGGATTTTCGCTTGGTGCAGAATCTATCGCTTTGTTTGCCAGAGTTGGCGGCGGAATTTATACTAAAGCAGCCGATGTGGGTGCTGATTTAGTAGGTAAAGTCGAAGCCGGAATTCCGGAAGATGATCCTCGTAACCCGGCAACAATTGCAGATAACGTTGGAGATAACGTTGGAGACGTTGCAGGTATGGGAGCCGATTTATTCGGGTCTTACGTAGCTACTGTTTTAGCTGCAATGGTTTTAGGAAATTACGTGATTAAAGATATGGGTGGGAATATTCAGGATGTCTTTGGCGGAATTGGACCAATTTTACTTCCGATGGCAATCGCCGGTTTCGGAATTTTATTTTCTATTGTTGGAACTACATTAGTGAAAATTTCTGATGATAATGCCAAAGAAGCACAAGTACAAAAAGCACTGAATATAGGAAACTGGGTTTCGATTGTTTTAACTGCAATCGCTTGTTTCTTTTTAGTAAAATATATGTTGCCGGAAACCATGCAAATGAGTTTTTTCGGAGAAGGTTCTAAAGATATTTCATCCATGCGTGTTTTTTATGCCACATTGGTTGGATTAGTTGTTGGCGGGGCTATTTCATCAGTTACAGAATATTATACAGGATTAGGCACAAAACCGGTTATGGCAATTGTACAAAAATCTTCAACAGGAGCAGGAACAAACGTTATTGCGGGTTTAGCTACAGGAATGATTTCTACGTTTCCAACTGTATTATTGTTCGCTGGAGCAATCTGGATTTCCTATGCTTTGGCAGGATTTTACGGAGTGGCCTTGGCAGCTTCGGCAATGATGGCAACAACCGCTATGCAATTAGCAATTGATGCTTTTGGACCAATATCTGATAATGCCGGAGGAATCGCAGAAATGAGCGAATTACCAAAAGAAGTTCGTACAAGAACCGATATTTTAGATTCAGTAGGAAACACAACTGCAGCAACCGGAAAAGGTTTTGCAATTGCTTCTGCAGCTTTAACTTCATTGGCTTTATTTGCGGCATATGTAACTTTTACAGGAATTGACGGAATCAATATTTTTAAGGCTCCGGTTTTGGCCATGTTATTTGTTGGTGGAATGATTCCCGTAGTTTTCTCAGCGTTAGCGATGAATTCTGTTGGAAAAGCTGCAATGGATATGGTTTATGAAGTACGTCGTCAGTTTAAGGAAATTCCGGGAATTATGGAAGGAACTGGAAAACCGGAATACGGAAAATGTGTTGAAATCTCAACAAAAGCCGCTTTACGCGAAATGATGTTACCGGGAATTTTAACCATCGGTTTTCCAATTGCAATTGTGTTATTAGGAAAATTAGTGTATGCAGATAACAACCAACTAATTGCTGAAATGTTAGGAGGATACATGGCAGGAGTTACAGTTTCAGGAGTACTTTGGGCAGTTTTTCAAAACAATGCCGGAGGTGCCTGGGATAATGCTAAAAAATCTTTTGAAGCCGGAGTTTTAATCAATGGTGAAATGACATATAAAGGTTCTGATGCACACAAAGCAGCCGTAACCGGAGATACAGTTGGAGATCCGTTTAAGGATACTTCAGGGCCCTCAATGAATATCTTAATTAAATTAACCTGTTTGATAGGATTGGTAATTGCCCCAATTTTAGGAGCTGGAAATTCTACTTCCGGAATAGCTGAAAAAGGCGCTTGCTGCAAAATGGAAATGCATGCAGGTACAGATTCTAAATGCGGAAATCTGGCCATGATGACCAAAGAAGAATGTATTAAAATGTGTAAAGAAAAAGGATGTTCTGCAGAAGAAACGGCAAAATGTTTAGCACATTACGATGCAAACGGAAAGTATCCGAACCAAAAAACAAATTGTTTCGATACAAGAAAATACAGCAAAAACAGAGTTGAGGTAAATTTATCTACAACTAATGGCGTAACAGTTGGAACCGTAACCAAAACCGAAAACGGGAAAACAACAACAGAAGTTTATGAAGGTACTGAAACTGAAGTAAAAGCAAAAATCGATGCTGCGAAATAAAAACAACTTAAAAACTTTGACAAAGCTTTTGATATAAAAAAATGCCTCTAAAATTTTAGAGGCATTTTTTATATTAGTGAAAATTAGTGAAATCTGTGTTTAAAACAACCCATTCAATTCAGCATCGATTCTATTAATGATATTTCCTAAATCTTCCGGATTATCGACAAAATTGATATTATCAACATCAATAATCAATAATTTTCCTTTTGTGTAAGTCTGAACCCAGGCTTCGTATCTTTCGTTCAAACGGCTCAAATAATCTATCGAAATAGAGTTTTCGTATTCTCGTCCGCGTTTGTGAATTTGTCCCACTAAATTAGGAATAGAACTTCTTAAATAAATCAATAAATCCGGAGCTTTTACCAACGATTCCATCAATTCAAAAAGAGAAGTATAATTTTCGAAATCTCGGCTTGTCATCAATCCCATTGAATATAAATTGGGAGCAAAAATATAAGCATCTTCGTAAATCGTTCTGTCCTGAATGATTTTTTTTCCGCTTTCGCGAATTTGCTGCACCTGGCGAAATCTGCTGTTTAAGAAATAAATCTGCAAATTAAATGACCAACGCTCCATTTGATGGTAAAAATCATCTAAATACGGATTATCGACAACATCTTCGTAATGTGGTTCCCATTTAAAATGTTTGGCTAATAATTTAGTCAAAGTTGTTTTTCCAGCGCCTATGTTTCCTGCTATTGCTATGTGCATTACGGTGTTGCGATTTTATAATTGGTAATTTCTTTAGCTGTAAAAATAGATAAAATTTGGTCTTTGTAACAGAATTTATCAAAGGTTTTTTCTAAAACTTCGATTTCAGAAACAGTATTCGAATTTGTATCAGAAATGTCTTTAAAATATAACAAATTAGCTTTGCTAAAAATGTATTGATGGTTGTTTATAATTTCAAATTTATCAAAATCGGGTATTTTTCCCAAAGCCGTTGTTTTTCCAAAAATATCACACGAAAACCAATTGTTTTTTTTATCAATCCAGTAAAACGTATTAAAATCGGTTTGATAATATTTTATGTTTTCTGTTAATGGTGTAGAAACTGTTTTATATTCATTTTTCAAATAGTCAAAAAGTCCAATTTGCTGGTTTAAGGTATTGTAAATCCATAATTGATTTTGGGTAGACATACCAATTGCTGAAACAACAATAGGGATATTGTTTTGAGAAAAATTTATTTCAGTAATTTTATTCAGTTGATTGTCAAGTAAAACAACGGTATTGAAGTCTTCGTAGAATAAAACTATTTTGAGCGGATTAAGAATGTCAACTTTTGTAATATTTCCTAATGAAACACTTTTAAATTCAAAAATCTCATTCCCTTTTACTTTGCTGAAAACATTGTTTTTTATCTGATAAGAAAACCCAAAAGAGTCATAACCAAGAAATTCATCAGCATCTGTTTTAAAATGTGATATTGAAGTTATACTTAATCTTTGGTTTTGTGAAAAAACAGAGAATGAGCAGGTGATAAAGAATAAGAATAAAATGCGCACCGTTTTGCTCATAACATTAAGATTTCAGAAGAGCCAAATTACAAAAAACTGTTCTATGAATTGCTTCAATAAGACATATTTATGTCAATTTTCAATTTAAATCTTTTTAAATCGTAATAGTCTAAATAATAGGTGATTTTGTCTATATCTTACAGGGATTCATATATTTAACTTTTAGTATATCAAAATTAATAATACATTTGAGTGTAAGTTATCGAATTTACTCAATTTTAAACAAAACGAAATGAAAAAAATACTTTTATATATGTCTTTAATCCTTGTGTTTTCTCAAATGCAGGCTCAAAAAGATTTTCAGGGAATGGCTGTTTATGAGTCAAAAACACAAGCGCCGAAATTTGAAGGAATGCGAGGCGGAAACCGGGATATTACGCCGGAAATGCAAAAGAACATAGAAGAGCGAATGAAAAAAATGCTGGAGAAAACGTTTATTCTGAATTTTGATAAATCGGCTTCTATATATAAGGAGGAAGAAAAATTAGAAACTCCGGGACAACAAGGCGGCGGAATGCGGGTAATGATGAATTCATTTATGGGTGGTGGCGGAACTTTTTATAAAGACGTTAAAACCAAATCATATACAGTCGATAAGGAATTTATGGGAAAAGAATTTCTTGTGGTTGATTCTCTGCCAAAATTAAACTGGAAATTAGAACAGGAAACCAAGCAAATTGGCGGTTATAATTGTTACAAAGCAACGGCAGTAAAAGAAGCAAGCAAAACTGATTTTAGAAATTTCAGACCTAAAAATAACGACAATAAAAAACCGGAAGAAAAAAAGGATGAAGCCAAAAAAACTTCGGGTGAAACCAAAACTAACTTTGAAGATAATTTTGAAATGCCAAAAGAAATTATCGTAACAGCGTGGTATACGCCGGAAATTCCTGTGAATCAAGGACCAGAAAATTACTGGGGTTTACCAGGTTTAATTTTAGAAATAAACGACGGAAGAACAACCATTTTATGTTCGAAAATTGTTTTGAATGCCAAAGAAAAAGCAGAAATAAAACCTTCTAAAAAAGGGAAAGTAGTTTCACAAAAAGAATATGATGAAACCGTGATAAAAAAGATGGAAGAATTTAGAGAAATGAATCGTGGGCGCGCGGGCGGTTCGCCGCCAATGATAGGGAGATAAATAATTATAAATTCCAATTTTCATCCCGAAGCCTCGGGACCAAATTCCAAATTGTTTCGCCTGTTCGATATCGCTCGGGTCCAAATTCCAAAAATCTTAAAATGAACAAAATACTTTGTTTCGTAGCTTTTTTATTGACTTCTGTTTCCTTTTCTCAGAGTATTCGTTTTGATGGTTTCATTCAGGACGAGCAGAAAAATCCGTTAGAAATGGCCAATATTATGGCTGTAAATTCGGCTACAAAAGCAATGGATTCTTATGGAATTACAAATGATAAAGGAAGGTTTCAACTCACACTAAAACCCAACACATCTTACATCGTAAAAATCAGTTATCTGGGAATGAAATCGAAAGAAATCAGTCTTTCGACGAAAACGGAAAATATAGTGCAAAATATCATTATGGATGGCGCCGGAATTGAGCTGGAAGGAGTTGAAATCGTACGTGAAATGCCCGTCTCTATAAGTGGCGATACAATTGTTTATAATGCTGATTCTTTTAAATCAGGGACAGAAAGGAAACTCGAAGACGTGTTGAAAAAACTTCCCGGAGTTGAGGTAAATGCTGATGGAGAAATTGAAGTGGAAGGAAAAAAAGTCACTAAATTAATGGTTGAAGGCAAAGATTTTTTTGACGGAGACACCAAACTGGGCGTTAAAAATATTCCCGCCGATGCGATTGATAAAATTCAGGTTTTGCGAAATTATAATGAAGTCAGCGCTTTAAAAGGTTTAGAAAACGATCAGGATAATGTGGCGATGAATATTAAACTGAAAGAAGGTAAAAAGAACTTTTGGTTTGGCGATGTCACTGCCGGAACGGGAGTTGGAGAACTTGATAGTCGTTATATTATCAATCCGAAATTGTTTTATTACAGTCCAAAATACAGTATAAATTTAATTACCAATTTTAATAATATTGGCGAATTGCCCCTTACGGCTCAGGATTATTTTAAGTTTACGGGCGGTTTTAAAAATATGATGAAAAAAGGCGGAAGCAATTTTAATATTTCTTCGAATGATATTGGAATTTCGCTCTTAAGAAACAATCGCGCTAAGGAAATTGAAACCAAATTTGGAGCAACAAACTTCGCTTATTCCGTTACAAAATCATGGAATATTAGCGGTTTCGGAATTCTTTCGACTTCAAAAACAGATTTAGAAACGAAGTCTCAAACTACGATTTTAGATTCTGGCGATCAGCAAAGAAGGGACGAGGAAACACATCAAAAAAATAATTTGGGGCTGTTTAAGTTAAGTTCGACTTATAAGCCAAATGATAAATTTCAATTTGATTACGACATCTTAACCAAATTATCAAAACAAGATGAAGACACAGATTTGCTGCGTGAATCGATTGTTCAAAATATTTCGGATACTGAAACTATTTTGACTAACAAAAAACAAGATCCAACATCGATAAATCAAAATTTAAGTTTGTATTATACACAAAGTGCCAAGAATATTTTTGCGTTTGAAATGCAGCATTTGTATCAGGACGAAAATCCGTTTTATAATGCCAATTTAAGGACACAGCCTTTCGTTTTGTCTGGTTACACGCCAAAACAGGATAGAAATGATTTAAATCAGGATCGTTTTATAAAAACCAATAAAATTGATGCAAAACTGGATTACTATTATATGGTAACGCCAAAAAGCAACATCAATATTACATTAGGAAATACGTATTCATATCAAAACTTCAATTCTCATATGTTTCAGATATTGGACAATGGAGACAGAAATGACCTGAACACACCGGAAAATAACAATCAGGTCAATTACAATTTTGATGATGTGTTTTTAGGTTTTCACTATAAAATACTAACGGGAAAATTTACTTTAACGCCAGGTTTTAGCGTGCATTCGTACACAATGAAAAACACGCAATTAGCAACGGATTACTCGCAAAATTTCACAAAAATTCTTCCTGATTTTTTTGCTCTTTATCAAATAAAAAAAGCAGAAACGCTGACCTATAATTTCTCTTTGTCAAACGATTTTACAGATATTAATCAATTGGCGGCAGGTCGTGTTTTGTCTGATTACAGCAGTTTATTTAGAGGAAACCGCTTATTGGAAAATGCGACTTCGCAAGTGCATACGCTTAGATATTTCAAATACAATATGTTTAATTTCGAAAACATTTTTGCCAATGCAACGTATACCAAAAAAGTGGATGCAATAAAAACAGAGGCAGAATTTAAAGGAATCAATCAGTCATCAGTTCCTTATAATTCCAATTTGGCAGATGAAACTTTCTCCGGAATGGGAAATTACGGAAGGTCGTTTTTAAAGAATTACAAAGCTTCGGTAAATGCAAGTTTTAATTGGTCGAAATTCAATAATATTCAAAATAACGAATTGGTAACAACAGAAAGTTTTGTACAAAGTTATACTGTAAAAGCTTCAACAAACTATAAAAACTTGCCTAATATCGAATTTGGATATAATGTTTTAATCAATAAATACAGTGGTTCAACTTATTATACAGACAAACCTTTTGCACGATTGGATTATTACTTTTTAAATAGTTTTTCGTTTGTGTCAGAATATGAATTTTACCATTATTACAACGGCAATAAAACAGTCGACAATGAATATGATTTTTTGAGTGCGAGTTTAATTTATCAAAAAAAGGATAGTAAATGGGAGTATAAAATATCGGCAACAAACTTGCTAAATACCACCTATTTAAATGATGACAGTTTTTCGCAGTTTTCTACAAGAGTTTCTCAATATACCGTGCAGCCACGTTACATTATCTTTTCGATGAAATATAATTTATAGCATATATTAAGTATCTATTTTTAGATTTAAGGCACTTGATTTGCATAATAAACGAATATCTTTACACTACTATTAACAGCAAAATTTATATTATGCGCAATTTTATATGGACTTCCATAGCATTGTTTTGTGTAGTGTTTTGTTCTTTTTCTCAAACAAAAACAATTGAAAAAGGAACTTATATTTCTACCAACAAAGGCCAAAAAATCAAACTAAACTTATTAGAAGATAATAAATACGAACTGGTTTTTTATACCGGTGAATACAAGATAAAAGGAGATTCATTATCCTTCTTTCAGAAAGAAAAAGCCGAAAGCGCTTTTAATGTTGTTTTTAATAAAGACAAAAAGAAGACCGACAAAATAAAAATCAAATTTACAGATCCGTCTTACTACTCATTTTATATTGGTACACAAAACGGTTCTGAGCCGGTTCAGTATCAAAAAATTACAGATATCAGAACCAAAGTTGATCCGGAATGGAAAGAGATAGATGTTGAGTTCGAAATCGACAGAGCAGATTATGTGTACTTTGTTTATGAAGGATATGAAAGCGAAAGTCAGCTTTCTAAATTTGCTTTGCCAAAAGATGTTTCAGAAGTTACGGTAAAGTACGAGCTGGATGTTTTAGGCGATTTAAATCTTGCAGGATTTTTGGATAAAAAAACAAACGAACTTAAAATTTCTGAGCACGGAGGAAAAAATCCTTTGGTATTTGTAAGCGAAAAAGAGGTTAAGCCAGAAGGCACGATTTCAAAAGTTATACCTCTTGAAAATGAAAAAATTTCGAACTGGACTTATCCGGGAAAAGAGGCTTTAATTGCAGATGATTTTGGAACAACTGTAGAAGTAGATACTGCCGCGACTGCTTATACTTCTTCTCCTGCTTTTGATTTTAAATTTAAAACTGAAAAAAATCTAAAAAGTGCACTGACAGCAACAAAATCAACAACTAATAAATTTTTAGTTATTAGTGTTGACAATAAAAACCCTAAGGCTAAGGCCGATTTTGATGCTTTTTTGAAAGATACAGAAGCACAAGTCAGTTATAGTATGTACAACGGTTATGATCCGCAGTATGATGTTTTTAATTATTATTTGGCTACAGCCGATGATAAAAAATGGTTGAAAACTAATAAAATTTCAAATGATCCAAGTGTCGTTGTTGTAAATGGGGATGGCGATATTTTAGCGACTGCAAAATCTAGCTTGTTAGATAAAAAATCAGAGTTTAGTTATTATGACAGTTTTTATAAAAGCCTGCAAATAACAGATGCTTTCTATGCATTTAATAAAGTGCAGAAAAATAAAAAAGCATCAGATGCTGATTTGGTTTCGGCTTTTTACAAAGCTGCTGCGACTGAATTGCCGTATGATTATCATTATGAAGAAGATTCAACTTATGCTAATGAAGTGACTTATTTTAAATTTACTAAAGTTGCTTTAAATAAAAAAGAGGTTTCTCAAATCTGGAAAAAGCTAATTGAAGCACATCAAAAAGATACAAAACCGAACCGATATTTAGTAGAAACTATTTTGAAAGAAATTAAAAATCAAGGTTTTTACAAACATTTTTTTAATGAAGACAGAGTATTGAACGATACTGATTTCCTTGCCATTGATTATTTGTTAAAGCATTATGATGCAATACAGGAAATGAATTCAACTACCGGACAAGGCGAAGCAATACCTATGTATTTGGGAAGTTTAAGTGCTGAAATTTCATCTGCATTACAGCAAAATATCTATGTTTCGCAAGCAGGTGTTGAGGGAACAGCAAATCAAAATAAAATAATTAGTGTTTATAAAAAACTGATTTCGTCAGGAAAAGGAGATTACGATTGTTATAAAAACTATTTTGCTTTTTTAACTACAGAAAGTGAGATGAGTACTAATGATGCGACGCTTATAAAAGAATTTGATGCTTATTATGAGAAATATTTATCTGCAGAAAAAGGAAACGTTATTCAGCAATTAGACGATCTGTATGCAACAATTAATTCAGAATTTGAATACAATTACGGAGGCTGGAATGCATTTAAGGAATACCATTCTAATTTAGCAAATACTGTGGCGTGGCAGGTAACATTAAAGCCTGAGAATGCGAGTCACATCAAAACTGCTATCAATTGGTCTGAATACAGTTTGGTTATCACAAAAAACAATCCATATTATTTAGATACTTTGGCTCAGCTGTATTATAAGGATGGACAAAAAGAAAAAGCTATAAAAACGCAGACCTTGGCAGTGAAATTTTTAACTTCTGAAATCGACGAACAAACAGCAATGGAAATTCGCGAGACATTAACTAAAATGCAAAACGGAACTTACTAAAATTTAAATTTCGTTTAAAAAAAGAACCCGACAAAAGTAAAATCTTGTCGGGTTCTTTTTTTTATTTTTTAATGCCTACCATCACTTCTATTCGGTAGTTTTCCAAGATGTTTTTCTTGTTTGCAATTTTGCCATTTGCACTTAAATAAGTAATTAAGATGGAATACTTTGAGTTCTCTATTTTTTGTTCAATTTTTTTATCTGAGTTAGAATAATCGGTTCTAAATCTTGAATTTGAACTGACAAAATCATTTATTTTTAAAGGAATTATATCTTTGTTAATCTGTAAATCCAGACCATAATCTTTTACTTTTGATAGTATTGAATAAAAGTTGTTGTCTATGGTGATACAATTATTACATTCAAAAGGATTGTTGTTAAACTGGATAAAACTAAAATCATAACCATGAATATTTTGAACCACATTATCAGTATTTTCATAGAAATAATAATTAAAAGAATCGTCTAAATCCTCTTTTCGGTCATATTCAGATCGATATTCAAAACCTAAACTTTCCATGATTTCGTGTGAATCCGGATCTTTATCTTTTTTATAAAGGGCATCTAATTTCTTGTCAGCATACGGCAGCATTACTTCAATACCATAATTTCTATCCAGAAAATTAACAATACTGCTTAATTCCTGTTCTTCTTCAAAAGTCAGTTTTATTTTTTTATCCTTTTGTATATAAGTTTCAAAACGAGATAACTGACTATATTTTGAAACAGAATTGGCGCTTTGCGGACCAACAATCGAAAACAATCCGGCTATACACATACTTATAGGAATGAATTTTATTTTAGGCTGTTTCTGAATTAAAAAATAGGCAACGACAACCGCAAGCCAAACAGACAATAATAAAACATAATAGCGTTCGTGCGTGAATCCGTAAAGATTAATTCGGTATAAAATCGCCCAAAATAATAATGCCAATAACGGAATTAACAAAAAGTAAAACCAGCGACTGAAGGTTCTCATCCATAGGTTTCCGTTTTCATTTGCAATAGGATGAACCAGTAAAAAGGAAAGAATTCCGGTAATGGCAAATGCTAAAACCAAATAAGAAACCCAGCCAACAGGCAAAGAAAGCATTATAATAATTTTGGCTTCGTAACAAATTAAAATTACCAGATAAAGACTTATCAAAGGCAGCAAAACATATTGCGTGAAATTTTTAAGTCCTTTTGGATAATTTAATTCGTGTGAAATTTCGTCATTCTCAATTTCAGGAACTCCGTTTAAAAAGAAAATGGTATTGAAGATTCCGCCAATAGTGAAAAAGATATAAAGGTAAATATTGTCGTAAAAATCAAATTTAAATAGTTTTTCGACCGCTAAAATAGCCAAAGCCAAACCACAATAGAGTACAACGCTATACAAACCAGAAGTTAAAATTCTGAGAAAAAGCTGCTTGTTGAATTCCCAAAATTCATCCTGATTGTATTTTTTCGGTAAGAATCCGGCAAAGGAAACCAGAAGATGTAAAGCAATATTCAGAACAAAAAACTGCTGAAATTCGGTATCAGTAATATCGTCTTTAAAACTAAAGACAAAAGCCACAACTAATGATCCGAGTATTAAACTTGTAATAAATCGTAAAATTTTCTTTTTGTCAGAACTAAGAAAAAACAAACTCACAGAAAGAAACAAAACCAAACATAGAGAAGAACTCATTAAAGCTTTTTGATAAAACTCTTTATTCGGGTTGTCATATTTTAATTCATTGAGAATAATAGCGAAAATAGTTCCTAAAATCGCTGTAATAGTTTCTAAAGGAAATCTAAGAACTGTTTTTTGTATCGCACTTAATACATTTTGTAATGAAGGAAGTCTGCTCATCTTTGGTTGATTAATTTAGCATTAAAGAAAAGCAAATGCAGACTAATAACCAAATAAAAACCCCGATCTCTAAATGAATAAAAATCGGGGTAATATAAGTAAGATTAAAAAGAAATTGACGTGAAGTCTAAGAATTAATAATCGTTTGAATTAAAAATTAAAGCCCGAATGCAGCTTTTACCTTGTCTACAAAATCAAGTTTTTCCCAGGTAAATAACTCAACAGTAACTGTTTTTAAATGTCCGCCCGGAGCAGAAAAAGTTTTAGTAACAACCTCTGGTTTACGTCCCATGTGTCCGTAAGCAGCAGTTTCACTATAAATTGGGTTTCTTAATTTTAAACGTTGCTCGATAAAGTAAGGACGCATGTCAAAAAGCTCTTCTACTTTTTTAGCAATTTCACCGTTAGTTAAATTTACTTTCGAAGTTCCGTAAGTTTCAATGAAAATACCCATTGGCTGCGCAACTCCAATTGCGTAAGAAACCTGAACAAGAATTTCGTCAGCAACACCGGCAGCTACTAAGTTTTTAGCGATATGACGTGTAGCATAAGCAGCACTTCTGTCTACTTTACTCGGATCTTTTCCAGAGAAAGCACCACCACCGTGAGCTCCTTTACCACCGTAAGTATCTACAATGATTTTTCTTCCTGTTAAACCAGTATCTCCGTGAGGTCCTCCAATTACAAATTTTCCTGTTGGGTTAATATGGTAGTTGATTTTATCATTAAATAAATGAGCGTGAGCCGGATTTTTTGCAATGATTCTTGGAATCAAAATCTCGATAATATCTTTTTTGATTTTAGCAAGCATTGTAGCTTCTTCATCAAAATCATCGTGTTGAGTTGAGATTACAATCGCATCAATACGAGTTGGTTTGTTATCGTCGCTGTATTCTAAAGTTACCTGAGATTTAGCATCCGGACGTAAATAAGTGATTTCTTTGTTTTCACGTCTTAAGATTGCTAATTCCTGTAATAATTTATGAGATAAATCAAGTGCCAATGGCATGTAGTTTTCAGTTTCGTTAGTTGCGTAACCAAACATCATTCCCTGATCTCCTGCACCTTGTTCTTCTGGCTTAGCTCTGTCTACACCTTGATTAATATCAGCAGATTGTTCGTGAATTGCTGATAGAATTCCACAAGAATTTGCCTCAAACATGTACTCGCTTTTTGTATATCCAATTTTACGGATTACTTCACGAGCGATTTGCTGCACATCAAGATAAGTATTCGATTTTACTTCACCAGCCAAAATTACCTGACCAGTTGTAACTAAAGTCTCACATGCTACTTTTGAGTCAGCATCAAATGCTAAGAAGTTATCAATTAATGCATCCGAAATTTGATCTGCAACTTTGTCTGGATGCCCTTCACTAACAGATTCTGACGTAAATAAATAAGCCATAATAATTTATTAAATTAAAATTAAGCGAGGAAAATAATTGCTGAAAAAGGCTAAAGGAGAATTCCTGCTTTAGCATTTTTTACTACTGAAATCAATCTTTCAGTATTCATAACGAACCGTTTCATTATGAAGAGGTTGCAATCAGTTCAAATTTTTCCTCTGTATTCGCGTGCAAAAGTACAAAACCATTTTGATTTGCAAATTAAAGTTGAACATTTTTTCTTTTTATAAGCAGAAATTTAACATAATATACTAATTTGATAGGGTAATGGAAAATAAATCAATTTTTGTTTGGTGGTTTGAAAAAAAGTTCTCACATTTGTCAAATAAAATAAGAACAAAAATGAATTTAGTTATTAAAAATATGTGTTGCATGATGCCGGAAACTTCCGCAGAGTGCGCTATTGTTTAGTATCTAAATCTAAAAATAAACAATAAGACCTCTGCAAACCGCAGAGGTTTTTTTTTGATCAAAATTGAAAATAATTTAAACCATATGTAGAGATGCACAGCAGTGCATCTAATTATAGAGTTGATAATGTTAAATGAACTTATATCACTTATATGGTAAAAAATAAAAACAAAATGAATAATTCAGTAGGAAATAAAATGATGTGTTGTAAAATGTCGATGTGTTGCATCCAGACTTGCTATTGCCGAAAGTGAAAGATAAAATCTTTGTTATAGTTTCAACTATAAGCCCTTTTGGTAAGCCATCCGAAAGGGCTTTTTTATTTTCAATACTTAAAATTAAAAATCATGAACACACTAGATATCAATACAATCGCATTTCAGTATTTATTGAAAACAGATTCTCAAAAAAACAATAATTCTGAAGAATCAGCCAATAAAGCTTTACAGTATAATCCGGAACAGCACATGAAAAGTCAAAAATCATTACTGTTTCACATGTATGATCTGGAAGAAGAAGATTCTTTTGCTTAAATCAATTTCAAATCAAAAATCAATTTCAATTACAATATAAAATCTATTTAACAATATTTAAAACTAAGAAATCATGAGCACACAAAAATTCGCAACAAGCGCACTACATGCAGGACACGACGTAACTAAAAACGGAAGCACAAGAGCAGTACCAATTTACCAAACATCGTCATACGTATTTAATAGTGCAGATCACGCAGCCAATTTATTTGGTCTTGCCGAAGCCGGATTTATCTATACCAGATTAAACAACCCAACAAATGATATTTTAGAACAACGTTTAGCCGCGCTCGAAGGCGGAATTGCAGCCGTTGTTACAGCATCTGGAGCATCGGCAATAGCAACAACTTTCCTGACTTTATTAAAAGCCGGAGATCACATTGTGGCTTCAAACAGTTTGTACGGCGGAACTTATAATTTATTAAAAGTGACTTTGCCTCGCTTAGGAATTACAACCACATTTGTAGATCCGGCAAAAGCGGAAAACTTTACCAAAGCCGCAAAAGAAAATACCAGAGCTTTCTTCGTAGAATCTTTAGGAAACCCAAAATTAGATGTATTGGATTTAAAGTCAATTTCGGCGGAAGCCAAAAACTTTAAAGTGCCTTTTATTGTGGATAATACTGTTGCAACTTCTTATTTATTAAAGCCAATTGAACACGGAGCAAATATTGTTATTCATTCCTTAACCAAATATATTGCAGGAAACGGAACTTCATTAGGAGGCGCAATTATCGATGCCGGAACTTTTGACTGGTCGAACGGAAAATTCCCTGAATTTACAGAACCTTCTGCAGGATATCACGGTTTAGTTTATCACGAAGCTTTAGGAAACGCCGCTTTTATCGCAAAAGCCAGAATTGAAGGATTGCGGGATTTCGGATCTGCTTTGAGTCCTTTTAATGCTTTCCAGATTATTCAGGGATTAGAAACGTTGCCAATTCGAATTAAAAAACACAGCGAAAATGCTTTGGCTCTTGCCGAATGGTTAGAGAAACAAGAGGAGGTAGTTTGGGTAAATTATCCGGGCTTGAAAAACAATAAATATTACGATTTAGCCAAACAATATCTTCCGGAAGGACAAAGCGGAATCATCACTTTTGGATTAAAAGGCGGTTTTGAAGCTGCAAAAAAGGTAGTAGATCAAACGAAATTATTCTCGCTGCTGGCGAATATTGGCGATACAAAATCACTAATTATCCATCCGGCAAGTACAACGCATCAACAACTTACAGATGACGAACAAATCGAAACAGGAGTTTCAAAAGATTTAATCAGACTTTCTGTTGGAATTGAAGATATCGAAGATTTAATCGCAGACTTAGAAACTGTATTTGCAAGCGTGACGCAATCGCAATACAGCATCAATAAAAATTAGGTTTTTTTGTTTTTTGTTTGAAAAATTGCCTTTAGCGAGTGAGTTTTGCTAAAGGTGATTTTTTATGAGAAAAGCATTCAAGTATAAAGTTTTGAACCATATAAGTAGAGACGCACAGCAGTGCGTCTACATTATAATCGTTGACACATTATATGAACATATATAACTTATATGGTTTGATAAATTAAAATAAAAAATTATGTCAAAGCTTAAAATAAATATTATCCTTTTCGGAATTGGAAATATCGGAAGCACTTTGATTAATCAGATAATTGAAAGCCAGGAATTTTTTCTGCAAAGCAAAAATATCGATTTTCATTTTCCGATAATCACCAATTCGACCGTTGCTTTTTTCGAGAAAGAAGGCGTGGGATATGCCTGGGAAACCAATTTTGTGCAATTGGCCGTTCCGTTTAAGGTAGAAGATATCATAGCATTTGCCAAAGAAAATGAATTCGAAAACTTGATTGCAGTTGATGCAACAGCCAGCGACGAATTGATTGGTCATTACAATACACTGATTCAAAACGGATTCAATATTGTGGCGGTCAATAAAAAGGCAAATACGCTTCCGCTTGATCTTTATAAAGAAATAAGAGAAAATCTTAAAAAACACGATAAAGAATTTTTGTATGAAACATCAGTAGATACAGGATTTCCGGTTTTGCAGACTTTGAGAGATTTGTATTATTCGGGAGAAAAAATAACCAAAATCCGAGGTGTTTTCTCTGACAATCTGAGTTATGTTTTTAACCGATTTTCCAACGAAGAAACTACTTTTTCTTCTGTTTTAAAAGATGCCAGTTTGTTAGGATTGATGCGCTTTACTTTTAAAGAAGATTTATCCGGAAATGACACGGCAAAAAAACTGCTGATTCTGACCAGAGAAATAGGAAAGGATTTTGAACTTTCAGACATTAAAATCAATTCTCTTATTAAAGAAGAACATTTAGAAAAAAACGGAATTCTTAATAAAGAAGCAATTGACAAATCTTTTAAGATTGCAAAAATCACCCAAGCAGATAATCACGTTTTAAGATATGTAGGCGAATTTGATGTTGCAAAAAATACTTTGGAAGTCAAGTTAATTTCTGAACCGGCCACATCTGCAATCGGACAATTAAAAGGATCAGATACTATTTTCGAAATTTACACACAATCTTACGCAAGTGTTCCGATTGTAATTCAGAGTGGATCAGCATGTAAACAGGCCATTTCAAGAGGAATTATAACAGACATTCTGAAAGTAGCTGAAAAAATTAAAAATAAAGAAGCAGTCTGGCTTTAAACCGAAGAAAAAAAATGTTTTGAATGTTCTTTGATAAACTGATTTGTGGAAATAGGAGGTTGAAAACTAGTTTTTTGTGAGATTTTTACTTTTTTTTGTGTAACAAAAATTTTGTAAGATGTTTTATATCGTAAAAAAGTATTTTTTTGTCGGATTTTCGTATTAATTTATTGTTTTTTATTTGTGTAATTAAAATAATATTCCCATATTTGTTAAACCCAAAAGCTAATGAATTAATGAACTTAAATGTTTATAAAATGTTTTGCGCCATTTCGGTTAAAACCGTTGGGATGACTTTTGCTTAAATTGTAAGAAAACAATAAAAACATATGCAAAAGCCTCCCGATAATTTTTTGGAGGCTTTTTAATTTTATAAGAAAATGCAAGAATTTAAAATAATAAATAAATCACAGATGAATAAGTCCCTACAGATGAACCAAAAGTTCTCTGTCGCATTTATTTGCGCGCGCGTCTGTTGATACTAAAAGAATATATGAGTTTGAAAAACTTAAACCCTTTTGGTATCCCGGTCCAAAAGGGTTTTTTTATTTCATTCTGGGGCTTAACAAAAGAATAAACGAATAATAAAGATAAAAACACACAAACTAAAACTTAATATCATGAGCACATTAAACTATTTTACAAGAACATTTTCAAAATTGAGAAACAGGACTAAAAGAAATAATCCGCCGCCGCCAAACGAATTGATCCATCCAAGTTTCGGAATAACGGAAACGGATAATACCGCTGAGAAAAAAACGCCAAATTCATTATTGTTTTTGATGTATTCTAAAGAAAATGAAACGCTTTTTATCTAAATCGAAAAGCATCATAAAATAGGGGGAAAACCTGCATAATTTTACTGGGCAAATCGTTCGGTAAATTTTTGCGTACAATAGTTTTAGTTTGAATTATCTTTAAGAAATTGAGTAATCAGTTTCGATAAAATTTGTTTGTTTAAGAAATTAGTAGTTAATTTGCACCTTTAAGTTCAAAAACGTATTGAAATGTTATAAAGAAAGGACGAGGGATTAGACCCGATGAATCCTTAGCAACCCTTCGGTAAAGCGAAGAAGGTGCTGCATTCTACCACGCCCAAACGTGGAAAGATAACAACAAGAATTTTTCTAGTTTCATACTAGTTTTTTCTTTCTAATATTTCCAGATACAAATCAATAATACAACAGATTTGAAATTGGAAAATATACCAAACCCTATTAGCATCCAAAATTTCACCACCGAAAATGGTGCGCTTTACCATTCGTTACCTTTAAGTTTTACCGTTGCCGGTTTGCCTCTACATAGCGCGCCTATTGTTTTGGTCAATCATGCTTTGACAGGAAATGCTCAGGTTACCGGCGAAAATGGCTGGTGGAATGACTTAATTGGAGAAGGAAAGACAATTGATACCAACAGATATACCGTATTGGCATTTAATGTTCCGGGTAACGGAACAGATTCTTTTATCATCGAAAATTACCAGGATTTTACAACCAGAGATATTGCCAGAATTTTTATTAAAGGACTTGAAAGTTTAGCGATAGATCAGGTTCATACCATTATCGGCGGTTCTGTTGGTGGTGGAATAGCTTGGGAAATGCTGGCTTTAAAACCAAACATTACACAAAACTTAATTCCCATTGCAACCGACTGGAAATCGACAGACTGGATGATTGCCAATTGCTTTTTACAAGAACAAATCCTGAACAATTCATCAAGACCAATCGAAGATGCCAGGATTCATGCTATGTTGTGTTACAGATCGCCGGAATCATTTAAAGAGAAATTTCAAAGAACAGTAAATCCAAATCTTTCTGTTTTTAATATTGAAAGCTGGCTGGCGCATCACGGAGATAAATTGCAAAAAAGATACCAATTGGCTTCTTATAAATTAATGAACCAATTGTTAAAAACCATAGATATTACTCGAAATAGTGAGAGTTTCGAAACCTTAATATCAAAAACAAATGCTACAATTCACATTATCGGAATCAATTCTGATTTGTTTTTTACGGCAAAAGAAAACAGAGAAACTTATCAGGAATTAAAAAAGTTCAAAGAGAATGTTTTTTATAACGAAATAGATTCAGTTCACGGACATGACGCTTTTTTAATCGAGTACAAACAATTAGATCATTTACTTGCCGATATTTTTAAGGCAGAAACAATAGCAAAATAAAATGAAAGTATTAAAATTTGGAGGTAAATCATTATCAAACGGAGAAGGACTGAACAAAGTTGTTTCCATAATTTCAGATAAAGTAAATCAGGGCGAACAAATTGCCGTTGTAGTTTCTGCCCGCGGAGACGCAACAGATGAATTAGATTATATTTTGAAACTTGCTGCTAAAAATGGCAATTACAAACCATTATTTGAAAACTTTAAAACGTATCAAATTTCAGATTATCCACAAGTTGACTTATCTGAAGAATTTACGATTTTAGAAAAACTTTTTGAAGGCGTAAGCTTAATTGGAGATTACAGCAACAAAATTAAAGATCAGATTTTATCTAAAGGCGAATTGCTTTCGGCTAAATTATTGACTTCAATTTTAAAAGAAAAAGGAATTCCGGCCAATTTTGTTGATGCAAGAGAATTACTAAAAACGGATTCTAAATTTGGAGATGCACAGCCTTTAGAACAGCTTTCGAAGAAAAATGTTGTCAATTATTTTAAAGAACATAACGGTTCTACAGTTAATATTGTAACTGGTTTTATTGGTTCAAATAATAATAATGACACTACAACTTTAGGAAGAAACGGCAGTAATTACACTGCTTCGTTAATTGCTAATTATTTGAATGCCGAAGAATTACAAAACTTCACCCACGTTGACGGAATTTACACGGCAAATCCTGATTTGGTTGCCGATGCTAAAAAAATCGAATTTCTCTCGTTTAATGAAGCAAATGAGTTAGCCAATTTTGGAGCAACAATTCTGCATGCAAAAACGATTATTCCTTTATTAGAAAAAAATATTCCGCTTCGTATTTTAAATACGTTTAATCATGAAAACCGCGGAACCTTAATTACTTCAGATTCTGCAAAAGAAGGAATCAAAACGCTTTCCGTTTTAGAAAATGTTTCTCTTGTAAATCTTGAAGGCCGTGGATTACTTGGGAAAGCCGGTGTCGATGCCCGAATTTTCAAAGTAATGGGCGATCACAATATCAGCGTAAGTATTATTTCGCAAGGTTCTTCAGAAAGAGGAATTGGTCTTGTTGTTGCAACAGACAAAGCGACTTTGGCAATGGTTGAATTGGAAAAAGAATTCGAAAATGACTTTTATTCGAAAGATGTAAACCAGATTACAGTGACAGATAATGTATCTGTAATTTCGATTATTGGTCAGGATTTGAGCACTTTCCATAAACCATACACGGCATTAATCAAAAATAAAATTGTTCCGATATTATTTAACAACACAGTTACGGGTAAAAACGTGAGTTTGGTGGTTAAGAAATCAGAACTGCATAAAGCATTAAACGTAATTCACGGTGAGATTTTTGGAGTTTCTAAAAAAATCAACATCGCAATTATTGGTCACGGTTTAGTGGGTGGAACTTTAATCAATCAGATTTTAGAATCGGCTGCAGCCATCGAAAAAAGAAAAGATGTTAAGCTGAATGTTTTTGCAATTGCCAATTCTAAAAAATTACTTTTAAATAAAAATGGCGTAACTTCAAGCTGGAAAACAGAGATTGAAAAAGAAGGTCTGGCTTACACTATTCAGGATATTATTGCTTATGCCAATCAGCATCATTTAGAGAACTTAATTGCGGTTGATAATACGGCAAGTGCTTCATTTGTAGAAAATTATATTCCGTTTGTAGAAAGCAGTTTCGACTTGATTTCTTCGAATAAAGTAGCCAATACATTAAGTTATGGTTTTTATAAAGAATTGAGAAAAGCTTTGGCAGAAAACCAAAAGAATTATTTGTACGAAACCAATGTTGGTGCAGGATTGCCATTAATTGATACAATAAAATTATTACATCTTTCGGGCGAAAATATCACGAAGATAAAAGGAGTTTTCTCCGGTACTTTGAGTTATTTATTCAATAATTTTTCTGCAAAAGATGTTCCGTTTAGCGAAATTTTAAAAGAAGCAATTGATAACGGATATACAGAACCAGACCCACGCGAAGATTTATGCGGAAATGATGTGGGAAGAAAATTATTGATTTTAGCAAGAGAATTAGATTTACAAAATGAGTTTGAAGAAATCTCCATTCAGAATTTAATTCCGGAACATTTACGCGAAGGAAACGTATCTGATTTCCTGATAAAACTAAAAGAATTCGACCCAATTTATGAAAAAATAAAAGCCGAACAAAAGCCAAATCACGTATTAAGATACATTGGTGAATTGTCTGGAGATTTGCAAAACGACAAAGGAAATTTGGAAGTAAAATTAGTTTCTGTACCTTCTGATACGGCACTAGGCGGATTAAAAGGATCTGATTCTTTCTTCGAAATCTACACAGAATCTTACGGAGATCGTCCAATCGTAATTCAGGGAGCCGGTGCAGGTTCTGCGGTTACAGCGAGAGGAGTTTTTGGAGATATTTTGAGATTGTCTGATAAAGGGTAGTCTAGTTTATCATTTCGACGGAGGAGAAATCCTCGCAAGTAACTCCGCAATGAGAATCCAAGCTTTATCGAGCTTCTAGCGAGGATTTCTCGTTCCTCGAAATGACAAGATTGTGAAGAACAAAAAAACAAAAAAACAGTTGAGATCCGCGTTCGAAAATCCGCGTCATCAGCGTTCAATAAACAGAAAAAATGAAAGTAACCTTAAACAGAGTAAACGACGCGTTTCATTTTAAAGTAAAAAATGAAAGAGGTCATGTAGTTGATGTTGACAGCAGAGCTGAATTTGGCGGAAGCGATTTAGGTGCAAGTCCAATGGAATTAGTATTGATGGGTGTTGCAGGATGCAGCGCTATCGATATGATTTCGATTTTAAAGAAACAACGTCAGGAAATAACATCATTTAACGCTGAGGTTGAAGGAACCCGCGTTCAAATTGACGAAGCAAAACCTTTTAAAGAAATTGATGTAGTTTTTTATTTAGAAGGAGACATCAATCCTGAAAAAGCGCAACGCGCGGCACAGCTTTCTTTCGAGAAATATTGTTCAGTCGCCAAAACAGTTGAACCAACAGCAACTATTAAATATAAAGTTGTGTTGAACAATGAAGCTTTATAGAATTAAAAAATGAGTCAATTAGGGAATTACATAATTCTTTATTGATGGTAACAAAACTGCATAAATCTTAGTGAATCTCTGAGTTTCTTTTGCGAGTCTTTGTGAAATTATAAAACTGACGAATTAGTGCTAATTAGTGCCATTCGTGTTAAATAAAAAATAATGAACGAACAAGAATTTGGTTTTGAAACACAAGCCATCCGTACACATTTAGAAAAAACACAATTTCAGGAACATTCAACTCCTTTGTATTTATCATCAAGTTTTGTATTTGAGGATGCCGAAGATATGAGAGCGTCTTTTACAGAAGAAAAAGTCCGTAATATTTACTCTCGTTTCAGCAACCCAAATACAACAGAATTTGTTGACAAAGTATGCGCGATGGAAGGTGCCGAAGCTGGTTATGCTTTTGCAACCGGAATGGCTGCTATATATTCTACTTTTGCAGCATTATTAGATTCTGGCGATCACATTGTATCTGCAGGAAGTGTTTTTGGATCTACGCATGCATTGTTTATGACTTATTTTCCAAAATGGAAAATTGAAACTTCGTATTTTGACATCAATAAACCAGAAACAATAGAAAGTTTTATTAAACCAAACACTAAAATTTTATATGCTGAAACACCAACAAATCCAGGTGTCGATGTAGTAGATTTAGAATTGCTGGGTCAAATTGCAAAAAAGCACAATTTGATTTTAATAATCGACAATTGTTTTGCCACGCCATACATTCAGCAGCCTATTAAATATGGCGCTCACATAGTGATTCATTCGGCAACAAAATTAATTGACGGTCAAGGGCGTGTTTTAGGCGGAGTTGCAGTTGGAGAAGCGGAATTGATTCGTAAAATATACCTGTTTTCAAGAAATACAGGACCGGCAATGTCACCATTTAATGCCTGGGTTTTGTCAAAAAGTTTAGAAACTCTGGCAGTTCGTGTTGATAAACATTGCGAAAATGCCTTAAAAGTAGCAGAATTTTTAGAAAACCATCCTAATGTAGAAAGCATTAAATATCCGTTTTTAAAATCGCACCCAAAATATGAGATTGCCAAAAAACAAATGCTTTTAGGCGGTAATATAATTGCCATTGAAATTAAAGGCGGAATAGAAGCCGGGCGAAAATTTTTAGACAAGATAAAATTATGTTCGCTTTCGGCAAATATAGGAGACGTGAAAACAATTGTAACGCATCCAGCCTCTACAACACACAGTAAATTATCTGTTGAAGAAAAGCTGGCAGTAGGAATTACAGAAGGTTTGGTACGTGTTTCTGTAGGTCTGGAGACTGTGAAAGATATTATTGCCGATTTAGATCAGGCTCTTTCTTAAATAAATTTTAGACTTTAGATTTCTGATTTTAGATTGAAAACTAAATCAGAATTAAATATAAATAACGATTTTTAGCTGTAATTCTATTACTGTTAAAAATCGTTATTCTATTTTGTAATAGTTTGAGTAAAAAGTATATTTTTGTTTAGATTAAAAATTAAATATTATTAATAATCATTAACTTAAAACCAACCAAAACATGAGTAACTCTACTTACATTATTGACGACAAATTATTAGTTTCCGGCGGACAAAGATTTCTAAATTATCTTTTAGATATGGTTTTTGTTTTTATATCAATAATTGTTCTCGGCTTCTTTTTAGCCTTTTTCGCAACTGTATTTGGCTTCGAAGGACTGCTTTTGTGGCTGGATAATGTGAGTGATTTAGAAGGAAGATTAGTTTTTATTGTAGTAACAATATTTTATTATACATTAACTGAAGGTTTGTTTGGAAGATCTCTCGCCAAACTAATTACAGGTACAATTGTAGTAGATGAAAATGGTTTGAAACCTTCTTTAGGAACTATTTTTAAGAGAAGTTTATGCAGGTTAATTCCTTTTGACGGACTTTCATTTTTAGGAAGTTCAGCCAGAGGATGGCACGATTCTATATCTGATACTTATGTAGTAAACAAAAAAGCCTTAGAGGAAGAAATGAAAATATTTCATGAATTTAATTTAATTGGAGCAGAATAATTAATTTGATAGGAAAAGTAGAATTTAAAACTTATTCTTGATTATTCTCATATAAAAAGCATATTTTTGTTGTTTAAAACATTCAGATTTTGATTGGTTTAAGAAATCTAAAATCTACACTCAACAATTTAAAATATAAAGAAGTGCTTTCAAAGAAAACAAAATACGGAATTAAAGCTTTGACTTATTTGGCAAGACGCGAAAATAACGATCCTGTACAAATTGCTGAAATTGCCAAAAGCGAACATATTTCGATTAAATTTCTGGAGAGTATTTTATTATTACTTAGAAACTCAGGTTTTCTTGGAGCAAAAAAAGGAAAAGGCGGCGGGTATTATCTGATCAAAGATCCGAAAGATATTAGCATGGCTAAAGTCTACCGAATTCTTGAAGGACCAATTGCACTGTTACCTTGCGCCAGTCATAATTTTTATGAAAAATGTGATGATTGTGACGACGAATCAACTTGTGCTGCCAGACGTTTAATGACTGAGGTTAGAGATAATACACTTAAAATTCTTGAAAGTAATTCATTAGCAGATATTGCCTTTTAAAGGATTCTGCTCAAAATAAATCATAATAAAAAAGACCTTTTCATTAATTTGAAAAGGTCTTTTTTTATGTTTGAAAGATTCTTTCTTTTAAAAAACTAGTTTATATCCCGCTAAAAATAACATTACTGCAATAGCATTTCTCAGAAATAAATCAGGAACTTTTCCGCTTAACATACTTCCGATAAAAATCCCGGGAAGTGATCCCATTAATAATTGACCTAATAATCCTAAATCTAAATTTCCCATTGAAGCATGTCCAATTCCTGCAACCAGAGTTAAAGGAACAGCATGAGCAATTTCAGTTCCAACCAAACGTGGTGTTGGCAAAAGCGGATAAAGGAAAAATAAAGTAACAGTTCCTAACGCACCAGCGCCAATAGAAGTAAGTGTTACGGTTGCTCCTAATAAAACTCCAATCCCGATAGTCAGCATATTTTGAGTATGGCTTTCGCTATGAAATTTATCTCCCGCATGTTTTTGAGAAAAAACTAAAAGTTTCTTTTTGAATAAAATCGCTATTGATGTAAAAAGAAGTGCCCAGCCTAAACTGTATTTGATTACAGCATTTATAGTAGAAATATCGGTTTTAATACTATGTAAAATCCATAAGGTAAGTAAAGCTGCGGGAACACTGCCTAAAGTAAGCCAGCCCGTTATCTGCCAATTGATATTGCTTTTTTTATGATGCACAAACACACCGCCCATTTTGGTAAATGCAGCATATAATAAATCGGTACCAACGGCTGTTGTTGGAGGAATGCCAAAATATAATAAAATAGGAGTCATTAAAGAACCGCCGCCAACACCTGTCAACCCTACTATGAAGCCAACGAGTAAACCCGCAATTACAAGACCGATTTGAAAATCCATATTAAAAATTTGCAGTAAAAATAATAACAATTTTACAATTATCCTATGGAAATGGTAGACTTTAAAATGCTATATTTGTAAACGGATATTATTAATAGTTTATTTGGTTGTAATACAGTGAAATACGGGTTTTTAGTTAAGAAGTTATTTTAGAAAGTATAAAAAAAAGCTTCCTGCTTAACATAAAGAGAACTAGTGCTGTAAAAAAATTAAATAATATTTTGATATTTAGAAATAAGTATTAATTTTGCATAGTAATCTATTAAGCCGATAGGGTAATAGATTTTGCAACAAAAGCCAATCGTGGTAGTATGGAAAAAGAATTGAAAATCAATAGTTATGATGTTAGATCTGAAGGGTCAATAAAAGAAAAGTTATGGATTATAATTCCTGTTGTTTTATTAGTAGGTTTATTATCTACACTGATATACAATCACCACGCTGAGTTTTCAGTAGATAGATTGATTGCAGGGTTTAATCAGGAGTTTTTAATATTTTTTGCTATCGGAGTTTTTGCTCAATTGGTGGATGGGACATTAGGAATGGGTTATGGAGCAACTTCGACATCCTTTTTATTGGCTTATGGAGTTCCGCCGGTTATCAGTAGTACAGGAGTTCACGTGGCAGAAATGTTTACAACTGGAGCATCGGCAATTTCACATCATAAATTCGGGAATATCAATAAGAAGTTAGTAAAACATTTGTTGATTCCGGGGGTTTTGGGTTCTATTACAGGGGCTTATTTATTATCTGATGTAATTAATGGAGATGTTATAAAACCATTCATCGCTGTTTATATGATTGTCTTGGCAATCATCATTATCAGAAAAGCATTAGCCAAAAGCATTGCTAAAAAGAAAACTAAAAAATTAGGATATTTAGCGGCTTTTGGAGGATTTATGGATGCTGTGGGCGGTGGAGGCTGGGGGCCAATTGTAACTTCTACATTATTAGGAAGAGGGAGAAATCCAAGATATACAATAGGTTCAGTAAATGCAGCGGAGTTTGCAATTTCATTTGCAAGCGGAATTACCTTCATGCTTTTTGGAGGAATCCATGGTTGGCAGGTTATTATTGGTTTGATTTTAGGAGGCGTAATTGCAGCGCCATTAGGAGCTTATTTGGTAAATAAAATCAAAAGAAAACCAATGATGATTGCAGTTGGAGTTTTAATAATATTATTGAGTTTAAAAACATTATCTAAATTATTGTAAGCAGTTTTTTAGAAAGGAAAAGAGAATATGAGTGCACCAATTATAGAATCATTATTAGATATAACGAAGGATCTTTCGCTTGACGAAACCTTAGTTTTTTTGGCAAAGGAATTTCCGGGGAAAGTAATTTTCTCGACTTCTTTTGGTCAGGAAGATCAGGTAATCACAGATTTCATTGCAAAAAGCAATACTGATATTACCATTTTCACCCTGGATACCGGAAGACTATTTCAGGAAACGTATGATGTTTTTCATAAGACATTAAAAAAGTATAAAAGACCAATTGAGGTTTATTTTCCGGAAGCAACAGCGGTGGAGAATTTATTAAAAGAAAAAGGTCCGAATAGTTTTTATGATTCGGTTGAGAATAGAAAAGAATGTTGTTTCATCCGAAAAGTAGTTCCGTTACGAAAAGCTTTGGCAGGAAACTCAGTTTGGATAACAGGTTTACGAGCTGAGCAATCGGAGAACAGACAAGATTTGAATTTGTTTGAATATGACGGAGGTTTCGAAATCATCAAATTCAATCCATTATTAAAATGGTCTTTAGAAGAAGTTGAAACCTATTTATCAGAAAACAATGTTCCTCAAAATGCTTTACACAAACAAGGCTTCGTAAGTATAGGATGCGCGCCATGTACGAGAGCAATTTTTCCGGGAGAAGATATCAGAGCCGGAAGATGGTGGTGGGAATCAAGTCATAAAGAATGCGGATTGCACAGCGCTAAGAAAGAGTAAAGAGCATAGAATAAAGAGAATAGAGGCAAGAGATTAGAATCAAGAGAATAGAATAAAACAATAGTTGAAAATTTCAGAGTACACCACAAAACTTGCAACCTGAAACTTGAAACTTGAAACAAAAAAACACAATGAGTTCAGTATTAAAAACAAACGCTTTAGAGAGTGAAGCAATATACATTTTCAGAGAAGTAATTTCACAGTTTGATAAACCGGTTTTACTTTTCTCTGGAGGAAAAGATTCTATAACATTAGTGCGTTTGGCGCAAAAAGCATTTTTTCCGGCAAAGATTCCGTTTCCTCTTTTACACGTTGATACGGGACATAATTTTCCTGAGACAATTGCTTTTAGAGATAAATTAGTTGAAGAATTGGGATTAGAGTTGATCGTTCGTAATGTTCAGGATGCTATTGATGAAGGAAAAGTGATCGAAGAAACTGGTAAATATTCTAGTAGAAACAGTTTACAGACGATCACACTTTTAGATGCAATTGAAGAATTTAAGTTTGATGCTTGTATTGGTGGTGCGCGTCGTGATGAAGAAAAAGCAAGAGCTAAAGAACGTATTTTTTCAGTTCGTGACGATTTTGGTCAATGGGATGAAAAAAATCAACGCCCGGAATTGTTTGATATTTTGAATGGAAAAATAGAAAATGGTCAAAACGTTCGTGTTTTCCCAATTTCAAACTGGACAGAATTAGATGTTTGGAGTTATATCGAAAAAGAACACATCGAGATTCCATCAATCTATTTTTCACATAAAAGAAAAGTTTTTTTGAGAGACGGTTTAATCTGGTCGCATTCTCCTTATGTGTACCAGGAAGAAGACGAACAAATCGAAGAACGAATTGTTCGCTTCAGAACCGTTGGAGATATGAGTTGTACAGCCGCTGTTGAATCATATGCAGCAACAATCCAGGAAGTTGTTGGAGAAATCAGAACTTCAACTATTTCTGAAAGAGGAGCCAGAATCGACGACAAACGTTCTGAAGCTGCAATGGAGAAAAGAAAACAACAAGGGTACTTTTAATTCAATTAAAAATTTGGAATTAAAAATTAAAAATCTCTAAAGTAAAATTCAAAAACAAAAAAACATACAGGTTTAATTTTAGACAAAGTTTTTCAAAACTTGAAACTTGAAACAAAATTAAAACTTGAAACAAAATATAGAAATGGAAGTTTTAAAAATAGCAACAGCAGGAAGTGTAGATGACGGAAAAAGTACTTTGATCGGACGATTATTGTACGATACAAAATCCTTGACTACAGATAAAATTGAAGCAATCGAAAAAAGCAGTAAACAAAAAGGTTACGATTATCTTGATTTTTCTTTGGCAACTGACGGATTAGTGGCAGAGAGAGAACAAGGAATAACAATTGACGTAGCGCATATTTATTTTTCGACTGCAAAGAAAAGTTACATCATTGCCGATACTCCGGGTCACGTAGAATATACCAGAAACATGGTTACAGGAGCTTCGACTTCTCAGGTTTCTATCATTTTGATTGATGCGAGAAAAGGAGTTATCGAGCAAACATACCGTCACTTTTTTATCAATAATTTATTGAGAGTAAAAGAGGTAATTGTTGCGATTAATAAAATGGATTTAGTTGATTATTCTGAAGAAGTATACAACAAAATTAAAGCCGATTTTCAGGCATTAAATGCTAAAAGTACTTTCAAAGAGCAAAACGTAAGTTATATTCCGTTAAGCGCTATCAACGGTGGAAATGTTGTTGATCAATCTAAAGATATGCCTTGGTACACTGGTCAAACTGTATTGGAACATTTAGAGGGATTGCATTCTTCAGATGTTTTTGAAGCAGGAAAAGCACGTTTCCCGGTTCAAACGGTTATTCGTCCAAAAACAGAGGAATACCACGATTTTAGAGGTTACGCCGGAAAATTATACGGAAACTCTATTAAAGTTGGAGATGCCGTAACCGTTCTTCCTTCTTTAACAGAATCAAAAGTTTCAAAAATTCATTTTTTCGATAAAACATTTGACGAAGCCGTTGCAGGTTCGTCTATCACAATCGAATTAGAAAATGATATCAATGTGACAAGAGGCGATATGATTGTAAAATCATCAGAACTTCCAAAAATTGAAAAAGAAATCACAACAACTGTTTGTTGGATGGACAGCAAAAAACTGGTTGCGGGTACAAAATATATTGTTCAACACAACACAAACTCAGTTTTAGCTAAAGTGGAAAGTATTAAAAATACAATCTCAACTGACTATTCAGGAACCAAAGAAGCATCTCAATTGGCGATCAACGAAATTGGAGAAGTAACCATCAAATTAAGCAAGCCTTTATATTTTGATGCCTATAACGATAATAAATCAAACGGAGCGTTCATCTTAATTGACACCGCAACAAACACAACAGCAGGAGTAGGATTCATTAGGTAAACCTGCTATAAGCTTTAAGCAATAAGCCTTAAGCTTAAATGAGGAAAGACACAAAGTTTAAAAAGCTTAGAGCCTAAAGCTTAAAGCCTAAAGCCAAAAAACAAAATGGAAAGTTTTAGAACAGAAATAGAAAATCCGATAGTTCAAAAAGAGATTATCGATTTAGAAAAAAAGATTCATTTATTCCGTGGAGGAAAAATTGATGATGAGCGTTTTCGTAGTCTTCGTTTAGCACGCGGTATTTACGGGCAACGCCAGGAAGGTGTTCAAATGATTCGTATTAAATTGCCTTACGGTAAAGTAACCAGCGAACAATTGGTACGTATTACTAAAGTTTCTGACGAATATTCTACAGGACGTTTGCACATTACAACACGTCAGGATATTCAGATTCACTATGTGAGTTTGGACAGAACACCAGAACTTTGGGCAAATTTGGCTAAAGACGATGTGACCTTGCGTGAAGCTTGTGGAAACACCGTTAGAAATATTACAGGAAGCGAATTGGCAGGTGTAGATGTAAACGAACCGTTTGATGTTTCGCCTTATGCACATGCTTTGTTTCAATATTTATTAAGAAACCCGATTTGTCAGGAAATGGGACGTAAATTCAAAATTTCGTTCTCATCATCTGATGAAGATACAGCTTTGAGTTATTTACACGATTTAGGATTTATCCCAAAAATTGTTGACGGACAACGTGGATTCAAAATCATGTTTGGTGGAGGTTTAGGATCTCAGCCAGCACATGCTGAATTACTTTCAGAATTTGTACCGGCAAACGAAATCATCCCGACAGCAGAAGGAATCATCCGTATTTTTGACCGATACGGCGAGCGTGCAAAAAGAATGAAAGCACGTATGAAATTCTTAATCAAAGAAATGGGAAGAGATGTTTTCCTTGATTTGGTTGAAAAAGAGAAAAAAGCAATCGCTTTTGAAACATACGAAATAGATACAACTGCTTTTGACGGACCAATTGCAGAGCCTTTATTAGAGGTTCCGCAAGTTACAATTGAAGATGCTGCAGCTTATGAAGCCTGGAAAAATTCAAATGTAATTGCTCAAAAACAAGCAGGTTATTACGCAATTGGAATCAAAGTTTTGTTGGGAGATTTTTATACTGATAAAGCCAGATTATTAGCCGCTTTAATTAAAAATTACGCAGCAAATGAATTACGTTTTTCATTGCGTCAAAATATTGTAATACGTCACGTAAAAGAAGAGAATCTTCCTTTCTTTTATCAGGAATTAGCCAAATTAGACTTTGTTCATTTAGGGTATAATTCTACTGTAGATATTACGGCATGTCCCGGTACTGATACTTGCAACTTGGGGATTGCAAGTAGTACCGGAATTGCAGAAGAATTAGAAAGAGTAATAAATGCTGAATATCCGCAGTATTTAAACAACCGCGAAATCGAAATTAAAATTTCTGGTTGTATGAACGCTTGTGGACAACACAATATGTCAGCAATTGGTTTTCAAGGGATGTCAATCAACTCTGGAAAATTAGTAGCTCCGGCTTTGCAGGTATTATTAGGTGGAGGAAGATTAGGAAACGGAGAAGGACGTTTTGCTGATAAAGTAATCAAAATTCCAAGCAGAAGAGGTCCAGATGCATTGCGTACGATCTTAAATGATTTTGACAAAAATGCAAACGGAGAAAAATTCCTAAACTATTACGATCAAAAAGGAGAGAAATATTTCTATGAAATTTTAAAACCTTTCGCAGATGTAACCAATTTAACAGAAGCTGATTTCGTGGATTGGGGTAACGCTGATAACTACGTAAAAGCAGTTGGAGTTGGAGAATGTGCTGGTGTTGTGATCGATTTAGTGGCGACTTTATTATTAGAAGCTAAAGATAAATTGACTTTCGCGCAAGAATCTTTTGACGAAGGAAAATGGTCAGATGCTATTTACCACGCTTACGCAGGATTTGTAAATGGAGCTAAAGCTTTATTGCTTTCAGAAAACGAAAAAACAAACAATCACGCAGGAATTGTTGATTTGTTTGATAATGTTTTCATCGTAACAGGAAAAATCGAATTGGCAACATCATTCAAAGAATTAGTGTATCAAATCAATCAAAATGAGCCTTCAGAAGCTTTTGCAAAACAATACATTCAGGAAGGAATTGCATTTTTTGATACCATTGAAAAATACAGAGCTCAAGAATTAGCAAATGCATAACACAATAAAACCCAAAGTAACTTTAGTCGGTGCAGGTCCCGGCGATCCGGATTTGCTTACGCTGAAAGGCGCAAAAGCATTGGCTGAAGCGAATGTGGTTTTGTATGATGCATTGGCCAATGAAGAAATACTAGCTTACGCACCCAAAAATGCAATTAGAATTTTTGTTGGTAAAAAAATTGGGAATCACGCTTATACGCAAGATCAGATCAATCAATTAATTGTTGATAACGCGCTGACCTACGGAAGTGTGGTTCGTTTAAAAGGCGGGGATCCGTTTATTTTTGGGCGTGGAAGCGAAGAAATAGAATTTATTGAAAGCTTCGGAATCGAGACGGCTGTCGTTCCTGGAATTTCTTCAGTAGTAGCAGTTCCCGCAAGTCAGGGAATTTCAATTACAAAAAGAGGTGTTTCAGAAAGTTTCTGGGCGATTACAGGCACAACTTCTGATAGAAAATTATCTGCAGATGTAGCTTTGGCCGCACAGTCATCAGCAACAGTAGTTATTTTGATGGGAATGCACAAATTGCCTCAAATTATCGATTTGTTTCAAAAAGAAGCCAAAGGACATTTACCCGTAGCGATCATTCAAAACGGAACAACTTCAGAAGAAAAAGTAGGAGTTGGAACCGTAAATTCGATTTTAGAAATTGTAAAAGAGAAAAAATTGAGTTCGCCCGCAATTATTGTTCTCGGAGAAGTCGTAAGAGAAAGCAATAAATTAAAAGGTTTTTACGAAGAATTTTTGTCGAAAGAAATTACAAGATAAAGTTCCGGAGGAACAATTCATATTGTAGCGTCGGGTTTCAACCCGATGAAAGAGAAAGCAACAAATTAAAAGGCTTTTACGAAGAATTTCTATCAAAAGAAATCGTTCGATAAAATATAAATCATCTAATTTTGATTGGATAAAATTAAATGAAATGGAACAGAATGAATTATATCCAATATTCCTAAAACTTCACAATCTGAATGTGTTGATTGTGGGTGGAGGAAATGTCGGATTAGAGAAGCTTTCTTTTTTGCTGAAGTCAAGTCCAAATGCCAATGTTGAGGTGGTAGCGCCGGACTTTCATTTGGAAATTAAAGTTTTAGCCGAAAATCATCCTTCAATCAAATTGACGGAAGCGAAGTTCAAAAAGAAAATGCTCAAAAAACGCCATATGGTAATCGCTTGTACCGATGATTTAAAAGTCAACAAAAGAGTATACGATTTGTCCCGAAAGCGTTATTTGATTTGCAATATCGCCGATACGCCCGATTTATGTGATTATTATTTAGGTGGAATCGTAACAAAAGGAAATGTAAAAATAGCCATTTCGACCAACGGAAAATCGCCAACAACTGCTAAAAGATTGCGAGAGTTTTTCGAAGAAGTAATTCCGGAAGACATCAATCAAATGGTTGAAAATCTGAACGAATATCGAAAAACCCTAAAAGGTGATTTTGAAGAAAAGGTTAAGAGAATGAATGAAATAACCAATTCATTAAAGAATAAAGAATAAAGAATAAAGAATAACAAAAGTCCCGGAAGGACGAATTATATTGTAGCGTCGTCCCGAAGCTTCGGGATTAACCCGATGGAAAATTAGGCAAAGAAATCAATGACAAAAATCATTGG
>Ga0247741_1000084_pt1 | contig 72089 bp, 75 predicted proteins | sample UWRJL213509R2_FD_180945 | JGI IMG/M metagenome (GOLD analysis project Ga0247741, IMG submission 180945) | Plant litter microbial communities from Arlington Agricultural Research Station in Wisconsin, United States - UWRJ-L213-509R-2 | ecosystem: Environmental > Terrestrial > Plant litter >... | reverse complement strand
GATGCTTCCCAGATAATGTCTGGAAACTACAATCACTTTATAATCGGGCTGAATTAAATCAATAATTGAATGTTCTTCGTTTAACGGAACAAAAATTCCACCGGCACCTTCTATAACCAAATGATTATCAGTTTTTGGTTCCTGAATATTTTTTAAGTCAATTGTAATTCCATCAATTTCTGCAGCTAAATGCGGACTAGCAGGAGTATTCAATTGATAAGAATTGGGATAGAATCTGGATTTGGAATTGGAGATTTTAGATTTTACTTTATGACTATCCGAATTGTCTAAATCTCCTGCCTGAACAGGTTTCCAGTAATCTGCTTCGAGAGCTTCAACAACAATTGCAGAGGTTATGGTTTTGCCAACATCGGTAGAAATACCTGTTATAAATAGTTTCATAAGCATTTGTTTCACAGAGATTCGAAAAGCAAAAAAGATTCACAAAAATTTCTGTGTAATAATTATTAAAACACAAAGTTAGCCAATAAGCCTAAAACAGCATTGATTTCTTCTTCTGAATTATAACTGTGAATGCAAAAACGCAAACGTTCCTGACCTTCCGGAACTGTTGGCGAAAGTATTGGTTTTACATCAAAACCTTTATCTTGCAGTTGCTGAGCCAGTTGCTTTACATTTTCATTTCCGGGAATTATCGCTGATTGAATAGTTGATTTACTTCGGACGAACATTGGCTTTAAGCCAAACAAGTTTTTTTGCTGATTAAAAAGCACAATATTCTGACGTAATTTTTCAATTGCTTCTTTTTCGATTTCCAAATGCTGGTAAGCGGTAAGAATTGTAATAACCGAATGCGGAGATAATCCGGTTGTATAAATAAAACTTCGGGCAAAATTGACCAGATACTCCTTAAGATCAGGACTTCCCAAAACTGCTGCCCCGTGACAGCCTAATCCTTTTCCGAAAGTCATTATTCGGGCAAAAATGCGATTGTGCAGATTTAAATACTGCATTAATCCTTCGCCTTTTCCACCAAAAACGCCCAAAGTATGCGCTTCATCGACGATTAAATAACAATTGTATTTTTCAGAAAGCAAAACCAATTCTCCCAGGTTGGGACTATCGCCATCCATTGAAAAAACGGTTTCTGTAACGATGTAAACATTTGTTTCGGGAAATTTTTGGATTAGCCGTTCTAAATCTTCAAAATCATTATGATTGAATTTATACGATTTAGCATTCGACATTGTGATTCCGTCCCTGATAGAAGCATGACTTAACTCATCATATAAAATCACATCATTTCGTTGCGGTATAGCGCTAAAAAAACCAACATTGGCATCATAACCCGAATTAAAAATTAACGCCGATTCTGCCTCATGAAATTGCGCAATGAAAATTTCTGTATTTTGATACGCATCATGATTCCCCGAAATTAATCTGGAACCTGTTGCACCGTTCTGAATAATTTCATTTTCGAGCAAATAATGATGGGTTTGCTTAAAAATGGTTTCTGACTTTGAAAAACCAATATAATCATTAGAAGAAAAATCGACAAGATTATTAAAGCTTGGCAATTTTCTAAGCGAGTTATTCTCCTTTCGAATTTCTAATTTCTGTATGAGGTTTTCAGGTAATTTCATAAAAGCAAAGTTATGAAATTGATGTGAATATAAATAAACAGGGGTTTATAAGTGTTCTTTTTATCGATATATCCATTAAATTATCAATGTTTTAAAGATTCTAAAAACAGTGAATAGAAAAGCCAAACATTTCTGCCTAGCCTTTCTTTGCATTTTGAAATTAAATATTTACTTGATTTTATAAGTTACGCTATTACTTGTAGTACTTAAAATTACGTAACCACTCGGTGGTAGTCCACGCGCTACAAGATCTCGTTCAACAGCCGTAAGAGGTGATTCGCAACAATTTCCAAGCCAAGGAGCTGTATAAGTTGGTCCCACTAAGACCTTTTGATTTTTCGTTGAAGCTTTGACAATATGATCAGAACTTGGAGTTAGTGACATTGTCCCCAAACCTAATGCTATTAAAAGCATTCCTAAATAAATTTTTTTCATAGTAAATTATTTAATATTATACTTTAATAAATTGTATAGGTTACAGTATTAGTTCCAACGCTATTAATTGAGTAATTAGTGGTGGTAGGGTTGTATCCACGATTAATGATGTCACGATTAATAGCTGTAAGAGGCGATTCGCAACAATCCCCAAGCCAAGGAGCTGTAAACGTTGGACCAGCTACAGCTTTCTGGATGTTGACTGGTGCTTTAATAACATCATTAGAAGTTGTGGTTAGCGACATTGTCCCAAAACCTAATGCTAGTATAAGCATTCCTAAAAAAACTTTTTTCATAATAAATTTATTTAAATATTAATATACTTACAAATATATTAGATAAACATCAGAAAAAAATGCATTAATAATCTATTACTTTATTTAATTTGTTAATTTTCTGACATTATATTCTCTTCACTGCTTCTTCTAAAATATAGAGCATAAAAAAAGCCAGACATCACTGTCTGGCTTTTCATTTATTTTGAAATCGTCTTAATCAACTAAAACAATTACTTTATTGTCTTTCATCTCGATTGTACCTGAATTGATCTCTAATGTATAAGTCTGTTCATTAACTTTCGTGAATTTGTCCGCTACCTCTTTAGAAAAACTAAATTTTGGAGCTGCAATTTTTACAGTTCCTTTTTCCAGAATAGAAACAATAGGAGCGTGATTATTCAATATTTGAAAGCTTCCATCAACTCCGGGCAATGTAACTGAAGTTACTTCTCCTGAAAATAATTTTGCTTCTGGTGATACTATTTCTAAAATCATCTTTTTTTAGTTATGAGTTATAATTTATGAGTTATAAGTGAGTTGAAACTCATAATTTATAACTCATAATTTATAATTATATTAAGCTTCAGCCAACATTTTTTCTCCAGCTTCGATAGCATCCTGGATAGAACCTTTCAAGTTGAAAGCTGCTTCAGGAAGATGGTCTAACTCACCGTCGATAATCATGTTGAATCCTTTGATAGTATCTTTAATGTCAACCAATACTCCAGGAATACCTGTAAATTGCTCCGCTACGTGGAAGGGCTGAGATAAGAAACGTTGAACACGACGTGCTCTTGATACTGATAATTTATCTTCTTCTGATAATTCTTCCATACCTAGGATTGCAATAATATCTTGCAATTGTTTGTATTTTTGAAGAATTTCTTTTACTCTTTGTGCACAGTCGTAGTGCTCATTTCCTAAAATTTGAGGAGTTAAAATTCTTGAAGTAGAATCTAACGGGTCAACAGCTGGATAAATACCTAACTCAGCAATTTTACGAGACAATACAGTTGTAGCATCTAAGTGAGCAAACGTTGTTGCTGGTGCCGGGTCAGTTAAGTCATCCGCAGGAACGTAAACCGCTTGTACAGATGTAATAGATCCTTTGTTTGTAGATGTAATACGCTCTTGCATAGCTCCCATCTCTGTTGCCAAAGTTGGTTGGTATCCTACTGCAGAAGGCATACGACCTAAAAGTGCTGATACCTCAGAACCTGCTTGTGTAAAACGGAAGATATTATCAACGAAAAACAATACGTCTTTACCTTGATCAGTTCCGGCTCCATCACGGAAGTACTCTGCGATAGATAATCCTGAAAGTGCCACACGTGCACGAGCTCCAGGAGGCTCATTCATTTGTCCGAAAACGAAAGTAGCTTTAGACTCTCTCATTCCTGGCATATCTACTTTAGATAAATCCCATCCTCCATTTTCCATAGAGTGCATGAAATCATCACCGTATTTAATAATTCCTGACTCTAACATCTCACGAAGTAAGTCATTTCCTTCACGTGTTCTTTCACCTACTCCTGCGAATACTGAAAGTCCACCGTGACCTTTTGCGATATTGTTGATCAACTCCTGAATCAATACAGTTTTACCAACACCTGCACCACCAAACAATCCAATTTTACCTCCTTTTGCATAAGGCTCAATCAAATCGATTACTTTAATACCTGTGAATAAAACTTCTGATGAAGTTGATAAATCTTCGAATTTTGGTGCTGATCTGTGAATAGACAGACCGTTTTCTCCTGTTTTTGGCAAGTTTCCTAAACCATCAATTGCATCTCCAATTACATTAAATAATCTTCCATATACATCTGGACCGATTGGCATTTGGATTGGATTTCCTGTTCCAACTACTTCATACCCTCTTGACAAACCGTCTGTAGAGTCCATAGAAATGGTACGAACAGTGTTTTCTCCAATGTGAGATTGCACTTCTAGAACTAACAATGTTCCGTCTTTTTTAGTGATTTCTAGTGAATCATAAATTTTTGGAAGTTCAACATCCTTACCGTTGAAAACTACGTCAACTACTGGTCCAATGATTTGAGCAACTTTTCCTATTACTTTTGACATTACTTATGTATTTATTAAATAGCTATTTAGGTTTATCGAAAATACCTCTTTTTTCAGAGCGCAAAGATAATTTTTTAAAATATAAAATCAATTTTTTTTTCATAAAAAATACCATGATTTTGTTTGATTCCTAAAAGTCAGGCTTCAAATATCGAAATTGGCATTTTTTTTCACAATTAAAAAAAGCCACTACATTTTAAAAACAAGTGGCTTTTTAGAAAAAAAATGGTTCTTTATAATGATTTAGGATATTGGATTGGATAAGTACTTAAGTCTACATGACGCAAAGTTGAAGTATATTTCGCATTAATTGCATCTATAAAAATATTAGCAATTAACGCATATCCTCTCGCACTTGGATGAACTCCGTCTAAAGAGAAAGCACCACCAGTAACATAAGCAGATGTTAAACTGAAATTTCCAAATTTAATTCCGCTGGTTGACAATTGAGTCAAAACTGCTCTGGTATCAACAAATGCCAAACCTTTTTCGGTTGCAATTGAAGAAATTGTTGTATTGTAGGCGTCTGTAGCGTTTTTAACTTCAAGAGCTTCATCTTTTGTCAGCACCCAATTATCAGCTAACGGAACAGAAAGTCCGTTAACTTTTGTTGGATCACCGCCAACTGCTGTTCCGATAAATGTTCTTGCAGATAAAATTACCAAATCCTCTTTTGTTGCTTGTCTGTAAGAAGGAAGACCTGCCGCAGAAAGATTTGTTAAATAACTATCTACAATTACCACAGCGTTATTACCTGCTTTAAAAATTATCTTTCTTCTTGCTGCTTCATCAGCCGAAATCATTTGAGCTTTTAGCAATTGATCCAAACCTCCATTATAAACCGCATAACCCGCATTTAACTGAGCTGCTAAAGTTTCAGTAAGCGGAACTGGATTATAAGGAACGGTTGTAAAATAAGGCAAAGCAGTAATGTATGGTAAATTTGCTACTACTCCTTTTGCTCCATTTGCTGTTAAAGCTGTTACTAAACCAGAATAAACATTTGCAAAAACTGTTGGATCTGTTATATCATTACTTCCATAAGTAGACGGGTCCAGATTTCCCTTTTGATCTTTTCCGGATCCTCCTGAAGTTGCATAAGCTAAAACATCATTCCCTCCAATAAATAAAGAAAAGAAGGTAGGGTTCTGCGATACCGCATCAGCTAATACTGTTGTTGAAGGTGTACTGGCAAATCGAACAAAATAAGGATTGGATTTTGCAGGTAATCCTGCAACATTTCCATAATTTGGTGAAATTAAATGAAAACTTTTTGCTCCCGGAACACCTAAATTACCAAATGGACCTGCAAGATGTGTTGTAATTTCAGTAGTTGGCACTGCTGTAACATTAACCGGACCAGTTCCGTTAAAATATAAACGTGTTCCTGCTACTACATTTCCTCCTAATAACAATCCACCATTATTATCATTCATAAAAGGAGTTGTAAAAGCCCCACCGCCCGCAGCAGCAAATTGTTGAGCTAAAATATTCGTATACGACCCCTCCTGTCCTTTTTTGAATAGTGCATTATCACTATATCCTGCAGCAAAAGAATCACCAAGTGCCACATATTTTGTAAAAACCGCCGAACCTGGGGTTACCGGAACCTCTTCCTGAGCATTATCATTATCATCATTATTACAAGCTGCCATAAAGGTTAAAGAAACCAATAATAGCCATTTTATATTTTTTTTCATGTTATCAACTTTTAAATTATTACCTCTTCCTTATCATTAAGTCATAAAAAGAAAGAAAATCATTTGATCAAATAATTATTTTCGCTTAAGGATTGATTATCCATGAAGCAAACCACATCTGACCAATCATACCTGCACCAACTACCTGAAGATAATCTTTTCCGAAAAGATTTGTTGCTCCAACTTTAATAACTGATTTCAATTTTGGAATACCATAATTAACCTGAGCGTCAAGAACTGTGTTTTCAGGAATCATTCCGTCTCCAAAAGATGATTGCCATAGGTATTCTGTATTCCATCTTACATTCACATTAAAGCCTAAGTTTTTAGTTACTTTAGCATTTCCAAAAGAACCTTTGATTCTATGTTTCGGAGTATTAAATCCGGCAATAAAACTTGGATCTTCTGTTTGGTCAAAATCAAATTGAGCATAATTATAGTTAACTCCTAATTCAAAATCTTTATATACTTTTTTAGACAATCCAACTCCAAAACCTAATGATGTGATTTGGGCAGTAGTATTTGTATAAACCTGATACACTCTTCTATCTCCAAAAGCTAAAGCAGCATAACCTTTCTGAACTTCCGCATCCGCAGAATTAGTACCCACTTTTCCATAATAAGGCGTGATAACTCTTGAAGTATTCATAAAATCATTGTAAATATTGTAATAACCATTGATATCAATCGACAAGTCATTTTGAACGACTGTACGATATCCTACTTCAAAAGCCTGTACTTCTTCTGGCTTTACCAATCTCGGATTTGCAACTTTAAGATCACCCGTATTTCCAGACGCTGCAAATGCCTGAACAGAAGCTAATGTGTATGAATTTTCATAAGCACTACGCCCTGATAAGTTAACTGTTGGTCCTATTCCTGCATTCGGAATAGCCTGTCCAGCAAGACTTACAGGCTGCGTTTCCTGAAAACGGTCTAAGTTATCTGCTGCAGAACCAATCAAAGCAAACGGCCCTAAATCTAAACCAATATATTGATCCTGAGTCGTTGGGTTACGGAAACCCGTTTGATACGATACTCTGAAATTGTGTCTTTTTGATTCACCCGCAGAATATACGAATGAAATTCTTGGCGAAATGTTACCATCAAAATTCTGGCTTTTATCATAACGGATAGATCCTGTAAATTTCAATCTGTCGTCCATCCATTTTTTTTGCAATTGAGCATAAGCACCGTATTCTTTATATTCAATTGGCCCATCGTAATCTGTAAAGATTGTTCCTTCTGAATCCATGATGTATTTTCTCCATGATCCACCAACCTGAATTTCGGCGAATTTGATAAGATCTCTGAAATTATAATTAATATCTGAATGGTATAATTTTGAATGATCAATAAATTTTGCTCCCTGAGTTAAGTCAGGATTAGAAGTTACAGTGTTAAGCGCATTAGTAAATTGTGCAGAACCCGGCTCAAATCGAGGCGATCTCGGAGCATCAGGATTAAGCGGATCTGTATTTGGTACTAATGGTAAATTTGGTGAAACATTATAATCGGCAAAATTTCTGGCATAATTAGCAGCATCATTTGCATTCAGACCAAGTACTGCAGAAGACAATTGAAACGCTGTTCCATAATCTGTAAACCAGTTTTTATCTGATTTTGCCAATCTGTTAACATTCCATCCGGCAAATCTCATATCATAAGAATCTCCAGCATCTTCACTTGTAAAATAAACTCTTCCAAAAAAGTTTTTCCCTTTTATTTCGAATTTACCTTGTTGCATTAAGAAATCTTTCAAGGCATATCTGTTTGCTCCCTGATAAATTGTACTTCCTGTACCAATTTTATATTGCAATATAATTTCAGTATCATCTGCCCAAGGTTTAATATGAGCACTAAAATCTGCTTTCATACTTTTAACCTTGTTATCAGTTAAGTCTTGTTCGCGATATCCGGTTCTGCTCACCTGTCCAACATTTGGAATAAACGTTGTAACCTCATCACCATATATATTCAATCCATCGTAATTTTGATTCATTTCATGCCCAACAGAACCACCGGTCATACTTCTTTTATCTGCTGCAATCCATTCTGAAGCTTCCATGTAGGTGAAATTTGCTTTCAAAGCAAAATGTTTGGTAAATGCTTTTGCTGCCCTAATTCCAAAATCATTATAATCGTTTGTTCCGGCTGCATCCTGACTTGTTTGTCCGTATTTATAATAAACACTAATTCCCTCATTAGTAAAAGGACTCTTACTCGTCATAAACATAATACCGTTAAAAGCATTTGCTCCATATAAAGCAGAAGATGCTCCAGGCAAAAGCTCAACACTTGCCACATCAATATCAGAAATACCAATTAAGTTACCTAATACGAAGTTTAAAGCTGGTGACGAATTATCCATTCCGTCCACTAACTGCATAAAACGAGTATTTGCTACTGTTGCGAAACCACGTGTATTTATTGATTTAAAAGAAATACTGCTGGTATTAAAATTTACTTCTTTTAAGTTTTCTAAGCCATCATAAAAAGTGGCTGCAGTTGTGTTTTTGATTTCCTGAAGTCCCATTCTTTCAATAGTAACCGGAGATTCAATTACACGCTCAGGAGTTCTGGATGCCGAAACTACAATTTCATCTAATTTTGTTTCTTCATCTTTTAAAACAACACTTACATTTTGGTTTAGCGATGTAATATTAATTGTTTTAGTTTCGAATCCTACTGCCGAAACCTTAATTGTAAAGGGCGGCTTAGCAGAAGTATTTAATTTAAATGAACCATCAAAATCAGTTGAAGCTCCGGTAGAGCTTCCCACTACATTAATATTGGCTCCTGGAATAGATTGTTTGTTATTATCGGTTACCGTACCGGTAACTGTATTCTGCGCAAACGAAATTCCGCAGAAAAACAACATAATTAGTAAATACACTCTCATTGGTTGGTTTTTTTGTTAGTTTATGATACCAAAATACAAATAATTTTAATATTAATAAAAAAACGTTAAAAAAAATTAATATTATACATATTTTTTACTAGTATTTTAACTTTTCCATATTCTATTTTGTTAAACTAACAGCAACAACAATGCTTTTCAAAACTTAAATAGTATGCATACATATAAAATTTAAGAAAATAAATGAGGATTTAATAAAAATACAACGTTGTAGAAAAATATTTGATAAATAAAAAAAGCGAGACATAAATCTCGCTCTTTTAACATTATGCTATTTTTACTAGTTATTTGAACTAGCCTCTATTTTTTCCAATCGGTTTTTCAAATTTATGATCTGCTTGTTTTATTTGGTAATTTGGTTTCTGTAGAAATATAAAAAAAGAATAGAATGCTTTTACAAAGCATGCATTAAGATACTTCATACAAATTTTAAATATTTCAAAAAAGTAAAATAAATACCATTAAAATAACTTTAAAATAATTAACATGAAACTATCCAATAAGAGACATTATCTTATTGTTTGTTATTAAAATTTTAACATTTACAAAAAAAAATCATAAAAAAAGCGAGACCTAAGTCTCGCTTTTTAATATTCTATATTTTATAAACTTTATTCTACAGTAACTGATTTTGCCAGGTTACGTGGCTGATCGACATTACAACCTCTCATTACAGCAATGTAATAAGATAATAATTGCAACGGAATCGTAGTAATAAGTGGAGATAAAGCATCTGAAGTTTCAGGAATCTCAATTACATAATCGGCTAATTCACGAACTTGTGTGTCGCCTTTTGTAACAACGGCAATAATTTTACCGCTTCTTGATTTTATTTCCTGAATATTACTTACAATTTTATCGTAATGACCTTGTTTTGGTGCAATTACAATAACCGGCATATGCTCATCAATAAGAGCAATTGGACCGTGTTTCATTTCTGCAGCCGGATACCCTTCTGCGTGAATGTATGAGATCTCTTTTAATTTCAGCGCCCCTTCTAACGCAACCGGGAAATTATAACCACGACCCAGATACAAACAGTTTGGAGCATCTTTAAAAGCTGCTGCAATTTCTTTTGCTCTCTCGTTTGTTTCTAATGCTTCAGCAACTTTTTCAGGGATTATTTCCAATTCCTGTAAATAAGCGTGGAAATCGGAATTTGTTAAAGTTCCTTTTGCTTTTCCTAATCGCAAAGCGATCATCGTTAAAACAGTAATTTGAGTAGTGAAGGCTTTTGTTGAAGCTACTCCAATTTCCGGACCTGCGTGTGTGTATGCACCTGCATGGCTTTCTCTTGAAATAGAAGATCCTACTACATTACAAACTCCAAATACAAAAGCACCGTTCTCTTTTGCTAATTTAATAGCTGCCATTGTATCTGCTGTTTCTCCCGATTGAGAGATAGCAATAACAACGTCGTCTTTATTAATAATTGGGTTTCTGTATCTAAATTCAGAAGCATATTCTACTTCAACAGGAATACGTGTAAATTCTTCGAAGATATATTCTGCTACTAAACCTGCGTGCCATGAAGTACCGCAAGCCACAATCAAAATACGTTTTGCGTTTAAGAATTTCTCTAAATTATCTTCAACACCAGCCATCTGAACGATTCCTTCATTGGCATGAAGTCTTCCCCTGTAAGTATCTTTAATTACACTTGGCTGTTCGTAAATTTCTTTTAACATGAAATGATCGTAGCCTCCCTTTTCAATTTGCTCCAAATTCATTTGAAGCTCCTGAATATAAGGATCAACTAAAGAGTCATCTTTTATTTTTCTAACTTTAAGAGGTTTGTGCAATCTAATGTTTGCCATTTCTCCATCTTCAAGATAGATCGCATTAGAAGTATATTCGATAAAAGGCGAAGCGTCAGAGGCAATGAAGAACTCTCCTTCTCCAACCCCAATTGCTAACGGACTTCCTAATCTTGCGGCCACGATTTCGTTTGGATTTTTTTTATCAAAAACCGCAATCGCGTACGCACCTACAACTTGGTTTAAAGCAATTTGAACAGCTTTACCCAATTTTATATTTTCTTTCTTTTGAACTTCTTCAATCAAATTTACCAATACTTCTGTATCTGTATCTGATTTAAAAGTATAACCTCTTTTTACTAATTCTTCTTTAAGCGGCGCATAATTCTCAATAATTCCGTTGTGAATAATTACTAATTCACCAGAATTTGAAAGATGAGGATGTGAATTTACATCATTTGGAACTCCGTGAGTAGCCCAGCGTGTATGCCCAATTCCTATAGTTCCGCTTATTTTAAAATCATTTTTAGCTTTTGCCTCAAGGTCAGAAACTTTACCTTTTGTTTTACAGACTTTCACACCAGACTCGGCATCATATAACATAACTCCGGCACTGTCATAACCTCTGTATTCAAGCCGCTTTAATCCTTTTATAACAATAGGATAAGCCTCTCTATGACCAATATACCCAACAATTCCACACATATATATATTTATTAATTTGGTTTCGTGTAGTAAATTTCAAGCTGAAGTTTTTTAGCGGCATCAGCCTCAGAAACATTATTGCCATATAATATTGTTCCGTTTGGAGTTATAACCGATGCTCTCGGCGCTTCTGAAATAACGCTGTTTTTTAACTTTAACTTGTTTGAAGCTACAATAGATATATCTTCCATTACAGCCAAGCCCAATCTAACATTTTTTACAGTTGCATTTGTTATAATGTTTCGAATATGGTTTGTTAGTCTTATTTTATAGAAAGTTCCTCTTTTGGTCGTCGCATCTACATTAATAATACCACTGTAAATTACTTTAGCCATTCTGGAGTCATTAGTAACACTGCTTGAACCATCTGTATTATAATCTAAAATTGGCACATTATTGTCTAAATCATACAAATAAACCCTTTTAGGTTCCTGAGCAAAACCTTTTGGTGTGCCTGTAGGATTAACAGCCATTTTTTGAGCATCGATATAAAAAACTAAATTAGCTTCATTTACCATCCATTTGTTTGTTCTGATCTGATCTAATTTAGACCCGAAATCCTTAAGTTCTAAAACTGCCAAAGATCCCTGACCTCCTTTTAAATAAAGTCGTTCATCTCCTACATTAACATTTGGATTTTTTATTGCATTGTCATACGTTGGCTCCTTAACATCCTTAAGTAAACTAGCGGTACTTCCTGTTAAATTAATAACCAAAGTTCTGTCTTCTTTTGTAGCTTCAGGGTCTGTTGTAACATCTGTTTTAGCTTTGTACTTAATCGTGATTTTTCCTTTTGTAAAGTCTAACAAGGCCATATTACTTGGACTGGCACCCGATTTTTCAACCTGAAAATACAATCCTCTAAAATATTCCTGAAAAACATCAGGAGCTTTTAGTTTGTCTGCAGGAGCTTTTAGAATTTTATCCTGAAAGAAAGCTTTATTTAAAGTTAATCGCATTTCCGGGGCAACTCTTGTAATAACTTTTTCTCCCTTATCATTTGTTGTTTCGTCTGCATATTGCTTGGCATCAAAAGAAAATGCCTCATTTTGCGATACAGCTGTACTATCGTTTAAACGATTTCCTAGTTTTTTTGTATTAAAGTTTATATAGTTTGGATCACTTGTATCGGTATCCATATCTGTATTATACAACTGTGCATATTGAGTACCACCATCAAAATAAGCGGTACGCATTTGTACACCAGATTCGTAAACGCTTAATTTAAGCTTTCCATCTGCCGGACCGTAAATAGAATCTAATTGATACGTACTGCCGCCATCTGGATTTGTCGCTGTTACATGGCTATAGTAAGGCACACTAAGTACAACACTTTTTATTTCTGGTTCTGCACCAATAGAAGGCGCATAACTTACCAGCGAAACCTGTGTAGCAAAATTTGCAGTTGTAGTTCCTAAAACCGGGTTATCATAAATACCTAAGGCATTTTGTGTTAAAGAATTGGACTGAATCGGAGTTACTTCCTGATTGTAAGCCAAAACATCGTATTTTACAGATTCAAGACCAAAATGATCGTCTCCAATCAAATCATCTCCAATCGCATTAAAATCTTTGTCGCAAGAATATAAAAGAACTACTGTACTTATTAATAGAATTTTCTTAAAGAAAGAAGTATTATACATGTTTAAAAATAAAGTTAAAATTTAAAGCCCCATCGTTTTATAGAAATTTGTATACGCTTCTGCGAATGCATCTTTCGTGGCGAAAGGTAAAAAAGGTTTTCCTGAAGATTCTATAAATTTTGTTAAACTTGGCGATACGTTTTCAGAAGCAATAATTACAGCATCAGAATGTAATATGCTGGCTCTTAAAACATTTTCATAATTTGGAACTTCCAAATCAGCAATTGCTTCATGAGGAACACCATCAAATTTAACCTTGTTTATCATTTCTAAATCTAAATTTTCATCAAAAGATTGCCCGTAAACCGAGGTTACAATTTTTGTTTCAGAAAATAAAGCTTCGTTTTTATAGTAATGCTTCATGTAAATTGGCAACATGGCAGCCAACCATCCGTGAACATGAATAATATCCGGAACCCAGTTGAGTTTTTTTACTGTTTCAACAACTCCTTTTGCAAAAAATATTGCTCTTTCATCATTATCAGGATACAGTGCTCCCTCTTCGTCAGCAAAAGTTGCTTTACGTTTGAAATATTCATCATTATCAATAAAATAAACCTGAATTCTTTCTTTCGGAATTGAAGCAACTTTAATAATCAATGGCATATCTAAGTCATTCACTACCAAATTCATTCCTGAAAGTCTAATAACTTCATGCAACTGGTGTCTTCTTTCGTTGATATTTCCATATCTTGGCATGAAAATTCTTATCTGACCTCCCTGATCGTTGATCATTTTTGGAACGTCATAAGACATTAAAGAAACTTCATTTTCAGCCAAATAAGGCACGACTTCAGATGATACATATAATATCCTCTTATCTTTCATAATAGTATTTTACTTAATTTTTGGTAATAAAAACGTTGCAAAATTACAAAAATTTATGCAGTTTATAACTAATATATTATGTTTGCACTAAATTTTAATAATACCAACATGCATATTTTCTACGGTAAAGTAGCTTTGATAGCCTATTTAAAAACTATCAAAACAGCAAATTCGACCATCGGGTTTGTTCCTACAATGGGTGCTTTACACCAAGGGCATCTGGCTTTAATGCAAAGATCTCTTAAAGAAAACGACGATACCGTAGTGAGTATTTTCGTGAATCCAACTCAATTTAACAATCCCGAAGATCTTGCAAAATACCCGAGAACTTTAGAAGAAGATGTAAAGAAAATGCGTGTTTTAAACGACAAGATTATTCTATACGCGCCTTCTGTTGAGGATATTTATGAAGGAAATACCGTTTCGCAGGATTTTGATTTTGATGGCCTGGAAAATCAAATGGAAGGAAAATTCAGGCCCGGACACTTTAACGGTGTTGGTACGATCGTAAAAAGGCTATTTGAAATCGTAACTCCTACAAATGCTTATTTTGGCGAAAAAGATTTTCAGCAATTGCAGATCGTTAAAAAAATGGTCGAAAAAAACCACATGCCGGTAAATGTTGTAGGCTGTCCTATTTTTAGGGAAGATAATCAGCTGGCGATGAGTTCGAGAAATGAGCGATTGACTGCTGAAGAAAGAAAAGAAGCTGCCATTATTTACAAAATTTTGACAGAAGCTAAAGAAATATTCAAAACAAAAAGTCCGGAAGAAACAATAGAATTTGTGGAAAATTCTTTCAAAGACAATGAAAGATTTGATTTAGAATATTTTGTTATTGCTGATGAATCTACATTATTACCTATCGATCATAAAAGAGAAGGCAAAAATTATCGCGCATTTATAGCAGTATTTGTTAATTCTATTAGGTTGATTGATACCATTTCATTAAATTAATTTACCTTTGCAACATGCAAATTCAAGTTATAAAATCTAAAATTCATCGAGTTAAAGTAACAGGAGCCGATTTAAATTATATTGGCAGCATTACTATTGATGAAACTTTACTGGAGGCTTCAAACATCATTGAAGGCGAAAAAGTAGCAATTGTAAATATCAATAATGGTGAACGTTTTGAAACTTATGCTATTAAAGGAGAAAAAAATTCAGGCGAAATTACCCTGAATGGTCCTGCAGCCAGAAAAGTTCAAAAAGACGATATTATCATTATCATTTCATACGCAACCCTGGAATTTGAAGAAGCCAAAACCTTCAAACCATGGATCATTTTTCCGAATGAAAACGATAATTCGTTAACCTAAGCATTTCCTCATTTATTTTACCTTAGTTTGTCAAATTTACTTTTGTACAAACACTATTATATTGGTCTAAACTCAATTTTGATTTTCGACCATAATTTACATTGCTATTTTAAAAATACTACAATAATAAAAAAGCAAATAAATTGTTATATTGCTACACTATTTCAATACTTTTTAATTCACTGAAATACCCCAAATCATGAAAAAAGTTTACTTACTATTTGCTTTAATTTCTGTTTCTGCTTTTGCCCAGAAGAAATTCGACAACATTAAATCTGAAAAACTTGGAGAAGAACGAAGAATTACTATTGGACTTCCGGAATCTTACGAAACTAATCCTGAAAAAAAATATCCTGTTTTATATTTATTAGACGGCGATTATTTATTCGATCCGTTCTCCGGAGCTGTAAGTTACGGTTCTTATTGGGGCGATTTGCCTGAAATGATTATTATTGGAATTCACCAAAATAAAAACGACGAAAGAGAAGACGATACTACTATAGATCAAAACGAAGGACTTCCTTTTGAAAAAGGTGCTGATTTTTTTGAGTTTGTTGGTGCAGAATTAGTTCCGTACATCGAAAAAAAATACCGCACATCCCCTTTCAGAATTATTGCAGGTCATGACGTAACAGCCAGTTTTATCAACTTTTATTTGTACAAAGAACAACCGCTTTTTAATGGTTACATTTGCATGAGCCCAGAATTAGCTCCTAAAATGGAAGTTCGTATTCCGGAGAAATTTGCTAAAATAACAGAACCTTTTTTCTATTATTTATCTGTGGCGGATGGCGATAACAAAAAAATCAAAGAACCAATAGAAAAATTAGACAGCAACATTAAAATTGCCAATAATCCTTTGGTAAACTACAAATACGATTTATTTAAAGGAACAACGCATTATACACAGGTTTTACACGCAATTCCGAGTGCTTTATATCAAATTTTCGATATTTACAAACCTATCAATTCAGCAGAATACAATGATAAAATTGCTGTTCTTGAAACTGGTTATGCTGATTATTTAGAGAATAAATACAACATGATGTCTAAAGTTTTAGGAGTTCAGATTCCGGTGAGAATGAGTGATTTCAAAATCATAGAAAATCTGATTCTTAAAAAGAATGCTTATGACGAACTAGGCAAAATGGCTGAAATTGGAAACGTAAATTATCCAAAAGCCATGCTTGGAGAATATGAATTGGGATTGATGTACGAAAAAATGGGCGATCCTAAAAGAGCTTCAAAAAAATACCAAAATGCATCGCAAATGGAGCCAATTGGTGATTTGAATAAAGATGTGATGTACGAGAAAATCGACGAAATGAATACGCTTGCTAAAAAAACCAAATAATGTCTAAAGTTAAAACTTCTTTTTTTTGCCAGAATTGCGGAACTCAATATGCCAAATGGCAAGGGCAATGCAATGCCTGCAAGGAATGGAATACTATTGCCGAAGAAATTATTCAGAAGCAGGAAAAAGTAGCATGGAAAAGTGAACCAACTTCTACCGGTAAAGCGCCGCGTCCGTTAAAAATTAATGAAATCGATTCGGCTCAGGAAATTCGAATGGATACTACTGATGGCGAATTGAACCGTGTTTTGGGCGGAGGCCTGGTTCCAGGGTCATTAACGCTATTAGGCGGTGAACCCGGAATTGGAAAAAGTACGCTTTTGCTTCAAATTTCCTTAAAATTACCTTATAAAACACTTTATGTTTCCGGAGAAGAAAGTCAGAAACAAATAAAAATGCGTGCAGAGAGAATAACGCCAAATAGCGATAACTGCTATATTTTGACGGAAACCAAGACGCAAAACATTTTTAAACAAATTGAAGCGATTCAGCCGGAAATTGTCATAATCGATTCGATTCAGACTTTACATACAGATTATATTGAATCAACCGCCGGAAGTATTTCTCAAATTAGAGAAACCACTGCCGAATTGATCAAGTTTGCCAAAGAAACCAATATTCCGGTTATTTTAATTGGACATATTACGAAAGACGGAAATATCGCCGGACCAAAAATTTTGGAACACATGGTTGATACCGTTTTGCAGTTTGAAGGCGACAGAAATCACGTGTACCGAATTTTGCGTTCGCTAAAAAACCGTTTTGGTTCTACTGCCGAATTGGGAATTTATGAAATGCTGGGAAGCGGTTTGCGAGAAGTAAGCAATCCCTCAGAAATATTGATTTCGCACAAAGACGAAGAAATGTCAGGAACTGCGATTGCCACAACCATGGAAGGCATGCGTCCGCTAATGATCGAAATACAATCTTTAGTAAGCACAGCCGTTTACGGAACGCCGCAACGAAGTACAACCGGATATAATGCTAAAAGACTAAATATGATTTTGGCCGTTTTAGAAAAAAGGGCTGGATTTCGTTTAGGCGCAAAAGACGTTTTCTTAAATGTGACCGGAGGAATTTCTGTAGATGATCCTGCAATTGACTTAGCTGTTGTTGCCGCTATTTTATCATCAAACGAAGATATTCCGATAACAAAAGGATTTTGTTTTGCGGGTGAAGTTGGTTTATCCGGAGAAATCCGTCCTGTAAATCGGGTTGATCAACGTATTCAGGAAGCCGAAAAACTAGGATTCAATATTATTTTTGTTTCTAAATACAATAAAATAGCCTTGAAAAATACAGGAATCAAAATTGAACTTGTAGCGAAAATTGAAGATGTTGCCAGTTTTCTTTTTGGATAAATGAAATAGCTTTTCTTATAAATTAAAAATCTTGCCCACTAACATAAATGTTGATGAGCAAGATTTTTAATTTATAAGATTGAGTTTTATTTTAAAATTCTAAAACTTCCTTCTGTAACAGTAAATGTATTTTCTCCTGAAGTTCCTGAAAAATTAAAAGTTCCTTCAATTTTTTTAGCATCATTAACCGTTATATTCATCGTTCCGGATTTAGCATCAGCATTATCTATTTCTGGCATAAAACTAAAAGTTACCTGATAAGTAGTCTCAAGATTTGATAAGTCAAAAACTATAGGATGGCTTCCAACAGTAACATTATTAGGTGTCCATAATGAAATTCTTTTTAAAGTAGTACCGCTTCCTGAAGAACCCATAATATTTGTATTCAAAGAAGTAAGAACAGCTGGTTCAAAACTATAAAATTTTTCTTTGTACTTAAACTTGATAAACTCTTCTGTACTGTCTGGATTTTCAGTGTCGTCAGATGAATTATCGCTACTGCAAGAAGATGATAAAGCTAATGCAAAAACAGCAACAGCTAAAAACATAAATTTTTTTAAGGTTTTCATTTAGTTAAATTTAAATAATTTGTAAGATGACAAATATATAAGATATAGGCTATAAATAAAGCTTTATTTGAATAAAAAATTTCCGTTAAGCTCTCTCTGCAAAAGAAAAACAATTTCAGTTTAACAAGAAGTAAATCAAATTTTTAGAGGTATTAATAAAAATATAAGAAAAATTCCTGTAGCTGATAATTTTAAATTTAAATTTATCATAGATTTGAAAAGCGAATAATTTCGAATATCAAACCCACTTTATGAAATTTCCAAAACAAAAAATATACAAGGCAATTCTAATATTTCTCTTCCTATTAGCTATGCTTTCTTTAGGTTTATACTTTTTTCGCGACTCGCTGCTAAAACAGGCTATTGCAAAAGTTACCCTAAAAATGAATACTGAATATGACAGTAAATTTTCTGTAAAATCAGCCACTTTTGAAGGATTGTCCAGCATCAAATTAACCGATGTAACTTTGGTTCCAAAAAATGCTGATACGCTTTGTCATATTCAAAAAATAGAAACCAGCATTAGTTTATCCAGTTTATTAATTGGTGATGTTCAGGTAGGAACTTTAAAAATCAATAATGGCTATATTCAACTAGTTAAAAAAGGAAAAGTTCGCAATTTTGATGCTTTCCTAAAAAGAGATAAATCTGATACAGATAAAAACGAAAAACGAAAATACGCCACTTTTGCTTATCGAATTATTTCGAAGCTTTTAAATTTAGTTCCGACAGATATGAAGTTGGAAAATCTGAATTTTAAAATTGATGATAATGGCAAAAAAGCTTCTATTGCGATCAACAAACTGGTTTTAGACAACAAACAACTCGAAACGAATCTTCATGTTCAAAGCAAGAATTTTGATCAAAGATGGAACATAAAAGGATTTGCTGACCCAAGAAATAAAAAAGCTGATATTCGATTTTTTAATCTGGATACAGGCGCGATTCGAGTTCCTTATTTAGATGAACGTTATAATTTCAAGGCAAGTTTTGATTCCATCCGCCTTAATGTTGCCAATATTGACAAAGACGGAAGCGAATTGCATATTGATGGTTACACTTCGATCACTAATTTAAAAATCAACCATCCTAAAATTGCCAGTAAAGATGTTGTCATCAAAAATGCGCGTTTTGATTATCGTTTTTTATTGGGTGACGATTTTATTTCGATTGACAGCACTTCAACCATGCAATTGAATAAAATAAAAGTGAAGCCTTATGTTTCTTATAATACTGAAAAAGATACGGTTTACACTTTAAAAGTTGATATTCCGAAAATGCAGGCGCAGGATTTTATCGTTTCATTGCCTGACGGATTGTTTACCCATTTTCAGGGAATGGAAGCGACAGGAAGTTTTGACTATAAACTTGATTTTAAATTCAATAAAAACAGACCAAATACGTTAGTTTTTGATAGTAAACTGAACAAACAAGATTTAAGAATCACTAAATATGGAGAAGCGGATCTAAACAAACTAAACGGAGAATTTGTTTATCGCGCCATTATTCAAAATGTATTACAGCGCCCGGTTTTGGTAGGAAGTGCAAATCCAAATTACACGCCTTTAGACCAGATTTCGCCTTATCTGCAAAAATGTGTTTTAACGACCGAAGATCCTTCCTTCTTCTCGCATCGCGGATTTATAAATGAAGCTTTCAAACAATCTATTCTGAAAAATATCAGAACTAAGAAATTCTCTCGCGGTGCCAGCACAATTAGCATGCAGTTGATTAAAAACGTCTTTTTAACCCGCGAAAAAACACTTTCGCGTAAGCTGGAAGAAATTCTGTTGGTTTATATTCTCGAAAATAACCGTGTTGTAAGCAAACAAAGAATGCTTGAAGTATATTTTAATATTATAGAATGGGGACCAAATGTATACGGAATTGGTGAAGCGAGTCATTTTTATTTCCAAAAAAGCCCATCAGCTTTAAGCTTAGATGAATGTTTGTTTTTGGCAACCATAATTCCGAAACCAAGAAAATTCATGTATCAGTTTAATGACGAAGGTAATTTGAAAGATTACGCTGTTAAGAACCAAAAATTCCTAAGTAATTTAATGTTACGTCGTGGTATTTTGGTTTCTGAAGATACGATTATGAGACTTCCGGTGTATGTGTCAGGAAATGCCCGTTCGTTGTTGCGAATCAAAGCTCCTGATTCTACAGCGATTAAAAGTGATTCTTTAGCTACAGATAATGAATTTGATTTGTAAACACTAATTAGCACAAATTTTAGTAAGTTAAATTGCTCTACAAAAAAATTCCACAAACTTTCACTTATTGATCTGTGAAAATTTGTGGAATTCGTGTTTATATAATCCTTAATTACGGTGCCGGATCTGGAATAATAGCCTGAACTTTTTCAATTTCAGCTAAGATTTCTTTTGAAAGTGTAATATCAATCGTGTCTATATTTTCTTTTAATTGTTCTAATGTTGTTGCGCCAATAATTGTGCTTGTTAAAAACGGCTGTTGTAAAACAAAAGCCATTGACAATTGTGTTAAAGTCAATCCGTGTTTATGCGCAATTTCCTGATATAGTTTTGTTGCTTGTGTACATTGTTCGCTTCCGTAGCGCGTGTATTGTGAAAAAAGTTTAACTCTGGCATTTGGATGTTCTTCTCCGGTTAAAAATTTCCCGGTTAAAGTTCCGAATCCTAAAGGTGAATATCCTAAAAGACCAACGTTTTCATGAATAGCAACTTCTGCTGAACCTACTTCAAAAAGGCGGTTCAATAAATTATACGGATTTTGAACGGTTTTAATTCTTGGCAGGTTTTGATATTTGCTTTCTTCCAGAAAACGCATCATTCCCCAGGCATTTTCATTAGAAACCCCAATGTGTTTTATTTTCCCTTCTTTAATCAAGCCGTCAAAAGTTTCAAGAACTTCTCTAAAGTTATCTTCCCATGCATCGTCCTGAACTTTAAAAGCGCGCTGACCAAAAGTATTAGTTTTACGTTCTGGCCAATGCATTTGATATAAGTCGATATAATCTGTTTGCAGGCGTTTTAAACTATTTTCTAAAGCATATTTAATACTTGCAGGAGAAAAATCCAGTTTTTCGCGCATATAGCCAAAATTCGCGTTTGGTCCCGCAATTTTTGAAGCCAAAACAACTTTCTCGCGATTTCCTGATTTTTTAAACCAGGTTCCTATAATTTTTTCTGTGCTTCCGTAAGTTGCTTTGCTTGCCGGAACAGAATACATTTCGGCAGTATCAAAAAAGTTGATTCCGCGTTCAAGCGCATAATCCATTTGGGCGTGACCTTCTTCTTCTGTATTTTGTTGTCCGAAAGTCATAGTTCCGAGACATATTTTGCTGACTTTTATATCAGTATTGGGTAGAGTTGTGTATATCATTTTTTTAAGGTTCTAAGGTTCTGAGTCGCTAAGGTGCTAAGTTTTTTTTTCTACTTGGACAATAAGCTTCAAATATACAACGGGATTTTTCAAATGAAAATGCTACAGAAGTTAAAATGAAGATAATTTCCAATACAAAAGGCTCAAAATTTTACTTTGAGCCTTTTGTATTATTTAATTTATTTTAAACTTTTTATTGGGTTTTGAAATGTGTTAAATATCCTAACCACAAAAATTTTATCATCCTTAATTTGATACAAAATCTTATAATTTCTAATAATAATTCTTCGGCAATCAAATCTATATTCATCTAGTTGAAATTGTTCACCGAAGACAATATTATCTGTCGAATTAAATAATTCACCTCTAATTTTAAGTGCCGTTTCTTTTGAGATTTTACTTTTTAGTGAAATATAAATTTCTTTTAAATCTTCTTTAGCATTTACTGTCCAAAAAATTTCAAATTTAGAATTACTCATTATCCCAATCCTGCATTTCTTTTGACAAATCCTCTTTTGATATTATTCGGTTATATTTTATATCATCCAAACCTTCTTCAACTCTATGATGATATTCAGATAATGTCGAAGGATTGCCTTTCGAATCATACGAAACAACTTCATTCAAATAATTATCAAAAACGGAAGAAACAATTCTCAAAACTCTTTCATCGGCTAAATCCAACTGATTTCTTATCTTATCTTTTAATTCTGGAAGTCCCATAGCTCTAGTTTTTTTGAATTTCAAAGTTACAAATAATAAGAAAACAAATCCAATATGAAAATTCCAAATCCCAAACTTAAAATTAGATTTGAATTTGAAATTTATATATATAATTTTCACAAAAAAGGGTTCAAAGCAAAAACTTTGAACCCTTTTTAAAAAAACTTAGAATCTTAGTCCCTTAGAACCTTAGTATCTTAGTTTATACTATTAAGCATCTCAGCGATTTCATCTAATCTTGGTGTTAAGATAATTTCGATTCTACGGTTTTTGGCTTTGCCTTCTGGAGTGGCATTGCTTGCCAAAGGAGAAAATTCGCTACGACCGGCAGCAGTTAATTTTTGTTTATTGATTTTATTGTTTTCACTCAAAATAGCCACAATTGCAGTCGCTCTTTTAGTCGATAAATCCCAGTTGTTTGCTATTGGTCCTGAACCTGCATACGGATCATCATCTGTATGTCCTTCAATAAGAACTGAAAGATCAGGATTGTCTCCTAATACTTTTCCTAATTCTACTACGGCTTTTCTACCTTCTACACCTACAGCCCAGCTTCCTGAATTGAAAAGTAATTTGTTTTCCATAGAAACATACACTTTTCCATTTTTCTGTTCAACCGTCAAACCTTTTCCTTCGAAACCGTTTAGGGCTTTAGACAAAGTTTCTTTCAGTTTTTTCATTGCCGCTTCTTTCGCAGCAATCAAAGCTTCCAATTCATTTAAACGACTTGCAGTTTTATCTAAACGTGCTTGTTCATCAGCCAGCTTTTTTGATTTTGCTTCTAACTGAGCCAATAACTCACGGTTTTTAGCCATATTGCTTTCTAAAGCATCATTGCTGTTTTTCTCCAATGCATTGTATGAATCCTGAAGAACTTTGTATTTTTTTTGTTCAGCAGCTAAATCTGCTTTTTGTCTTGCAAGATCATCTTTTGTGCCGGCAAGATCTTTTGTTAGTTTATCACGATCTAATTCTAATTGATTTTTAGCTTTTTGCAAATCAGCATTTTGATCGGCTATAGAGCGGTTTTCTTTTTTAAGATCTGAATATTTTGATTCAAGATCGTTGTAAATTTTCTTAGATACACATGAAGTCATGGATAAGGCTACTACGAGCAATCCAATGGAGGCTTTTTTAATCATCTTATTCTTTTGGTTTTTATTTGGGGCTTATTAATAATTCAAAATTTCTTGTTTTACGGAGAGCCCTAGCCCTGATGGGAACGGCATCCTTTTGTGGTGGGGTTCACCACAAAAGATATAGTGGACAGCAGGAAATAGCTCCTGAAAATCAAATCTGAAATTCCAAATTTCAAAATGCTGTTAAACTATAATCGTATTAAACTGCTATTCTTTCAACAATAACAATACCAAACTTTATTCTATCTCAACTAAAACCGGACAATGATCAGAATGCACGGCATCTGGTAAAATCACGGCACGCTTTAAACGGTGCTGCAATGAATCGCTGACCAAATTGTAATCGATACGCCAGCCTTTGTTATTACCACGGGCTCCGGCGCGATAACTCCACCATGAGTAATGATGCGGATCTTTATTGAAATGACGGAAACTGTCGACAAAACCGGATTTCATAAATCCGTCAAGCCAGGCACGTTCCTGTGGTAAAAATCCGGAAACAGTTTTGTTGCGAACCGGGTCGTGAATATCGATCGCTTCGTGGCAAATGTTGTAATCTCCACAAATAATCAGGTTTGGAATCGTTAATTTTAGTTCATTAATGTAGGTTTGAAAATCATCCATAAACATAAATTTATGATCTAATCTTTCGATATTAGTTCCTGATGGAAGGTATAAACTCATTACAGAACAGTCATCAAAATCGGCACGAAGGTTACGCCCTTCAAAATCCATGTGGTGAATTCCGGTTCCGAAAACGACATTATTGGGTTTTATTTTAGATAAGATAGCCACACCGCTATATCCTTTTTTTGTAGCCGGGTAGTAGTATTGATACGGATAGCCGGCATCTTTAATCAAATCAACCGGGATTTGTTCTTCAGTTGCTTTGATTTCCTGAAGGCAGATAACATCAGGGTTGGCATTTCGCAGCCATTCGATAAATCCTTTTGTAATTGCTGCTCTGATTCCGTTTACATTATAAGAAATAATTTTCATTCAAGTTTTTTTTAAGGAATCCAAATGTAATAAAAAAGTGGAAAGTTTGCGTTTGAAACAGCGAAAAGTAGAGTTTTTTGTTATCTTTGTTCGCTGCTCTAATAAATTAAAAATAGTACATGGGTTTAGTTACCGCGAAAGAAGTTGCAAAAGCAATAAATGTTGAGAAGTACGGGGTTCTTGGTACTTTTTCAGGCTGGATTCTTATGAAGGTTCTTAAGATCTCTACCCTTAATAAAATTTACGATCATAATAAACATTTAGAGGACGTTGCGTTTTTGAACGGGATCCTGGATGAGATGGAAATCAAATTTGAAATTCCGGAAGAAGATTTAAAACGTTTACCAAAAGATGGGGCTTATATTACCATTTCAAATCATCCGCTTGGAGGAATTGATGGTATTTTGCTGTTGAAATTAATGCTTGAAAGAGAACCAAATTTCAAGATTATCGCCAACTTTTTATTACACAGAATTGTTCCGCTTAAAAAATACATCATGCCGGTTAATCCTTTTGAAAATCATAAGGATGCCAAATCGAGCGTAGTGGGAATCAAAGAAACTTTACGCCATTTAAGTGACGGGAAACCGTTGGGGATTTTCCCTGCCGGGGAAGTTTCGACCTATAAAGACGGAAAATTAGTCGTTGACAAACCTTGGGAAGAAGGTGCTTTAAAATTGATTAGAAAAGCAAAAGTTCCGGTTGTACCGATTTATTTTCATGCTAAAAACAGTAGATTGTTCTATTGGCTTTCTAAAATTGACGATACTTTACGTACTGCAAAATTACCATCAGAATTGTTGACACAGAGAGATCGCGTTATTAAAGTTCGTATTGGTAAACCGATTTCGGTAAACGAACAAAACGAAATAGAATCTTTTGAAGAATATTCAGAATTTTTAAGAAAGAAAACTTACATGCTTGCCAATCCTTTTGAAAAGGACAGTAAATTACTGGATACGGCAAGTTTAAAAATACCAAAAGCACCTAAAAAAATTGTTACCCCGGCAAGCGAACCAAAAATGATTGACGAGGTAAATGCGCTAAGAGGAAGCGATTGCCGTTTATTGCAGAGTAAAAACTATGAGGTGTTTTTTGCAACTGCAAAATCTATCCCTAATATTTTACATGAAATTGGCCGTTTGCGTGAAATTACTTTCCGTGAAGTTGGCGAAGGAACTAACGAATCTATCGATTTAGATAAATTTGACCAGTATTATCACCACATGTTTTTATGGGATGACGAAACCAAACGAATTGCAGGTGCATATCGTATGGGATTAGGTTCTGAAATTTATCCTAAATATGGTCTTGAAGGTTTTTACCTGAATGATCTTTTTAGATTCGAGCCTGAATTGCACGATATGATGCACAAATCAATCGAAATGGGGCGTGCTTTTATCGTGAAGGAATATCAGCAGAAACCAATGCCGCTTTTCTTATTGTGGAAAGGAATTATTCACACAACATTACGTTATCCTGAACATAAATATTTATTGGGTGGCGTAAGTATTAGTAATCAATTTTCTGATTTCTCTAAATCATTAATGATTGAGTTCATGAAATCAAATTATTACGATCCGTATATCGCGCAATACATTCACCCGAAAAAAGCATACAAAGTTAAACTGAAAGATGCCGATAAAGACTTTATCTTCGATGAAGCAGAATCAGACTTAAACAAATTTGACAAAATTATCGACGAATTAGAACCAGGAAATTTACGTTTGCCGGTTTTGATTAAAAAGTACATCAAACAAAATGCACGTGTGGTTGCTTTTAACGTTGATCCTTTGTTTAATAACGCTATTGATGGTTTAATGTATATTAGAATCGCAGATATTCCGGAAAGCACTATGAAACCGGTTATTGAAGAATTTCAAATAGAATTAGAACGCAAATTATCTGAGAAAGAAGATTAATTTGCTGCCCAAATAAAAAACAAAATCCCATTCGCGTAAGCAAATGGGATTTTTTAATTACAATTTTTTTTCACAAACTAGTTTGTCTCGTTCTTTTCTAATCAATTTACCAAATCTTTTTTTTCTCGAACTTGAGACACAATTTAACTTACATCTCTTTCAAAAAAAAGAACAATTAAACCATTCGTAAAGATGTACAATATTACTTCTCCAGAGGTTTAAAATTATCCTCTATAAGGTAATAATACATTAGAAAAAGGTATTATAATTGTTAGAAAATAAATTGTTTTAACGGATTAAAACCATCCTTTTTCTCCCACCTGATAAGTTTGATAAAATTCTTCATCTGTTTTTACTAAATAGATGATTCCTTCAATAAGACCAATAAGCCCTCCAATCCCACATAATCCTAATAGAAATTGAATCACTCCTTCTTTTGTGTATCCTAAATAAAATTTATGAATACCTAACGATCCTAAAAAAATGGCAAAAACTCCAGCAATAACTTTTTTATTCTCCTGTCTTCTAGCCGGTGGATTATTCCATGCTTCTGTCTTTGTATTTTCCATATTAATTCTTTTTAATATTTATATCTAACCTAACATAAAAATGTATTGATTTGTTTAGAACCAAATAGACTGGTGCAATATATCATCCAATGAATTGTTTTTTACAAAAAGTACTAATCGTATGAAATGATAAATAGCTAAAAAATAAGCCAGTCTGTAAGCTAATTTTTTATTGTACAAAAGTGCCGTAAAATATTCTTTTTTTGTAATAATTTCTGTGACCAGAACAATAATAGTAACCCAGCAAAAAGCAATTACAAAAGGTCCCAGAATGTGATAACTCATTGATTTATAAAAATTTCCCTGATAAAAGTAAACTAAAGATTTTGTAATACCGCAACCCGGACAAGGAAAACCGGTTATCATTTTAAAAGGACAAAAAGACTGATCCGATTCTAAATGATCATTATGATTGCCGAGCATTAAAAAAAACGGAACTATCAGTGTAATTGCTGCACCGATAATTCCGTAAATTTTACGTTTTATTCTATTATTTGTATAATCTGTTGATATCACCTTGTACGATCATTGCTGCTGCGATAGGAAAAAAGAATCCTAAAACAATTAATAAAGTCGACTGATCTTTTTGAAGTTCACCAGTTTGCTCATATACTTTTGGTAAAGCTTCTTTTCCTGCTAAATAATAAAAATAGATGTTTACCGGCATACAACATCCGGCAAAAATTGCGATAGGCTGCGAAATAACTTCTTTTTTTGCTACAGCATTAAAAACCTCTGCAACTTTAATATTCCAATAAATTAAATACAATCCGCAGGTTAAAAACCCAAAAAGTAAAACCATAATAGGATCAACTTTAAATACTGGGATTGGCTCATTAAAATTATTAGACGTTTCTTGTAAATTTTCCATTCTTTTTTTATTATTTATATTTAGTTATTATTGTAATTCAATGTTTCCAATTTCATTAATTTCTTCGATATTGCTTTTAGGATCTGACCCGTAATCATTAGAACCCGAATCACCTTCTGTAGCCAGTAAAACTAACAACCAGATTCCTCCAATAAGCGGAACTAATGCAATAAAATAGAACCATCCGCTTTTTCCAACGTCATGCAAACGTCTTACCACAACTGCTATAGTTGGCAGAAATGTGGCTAATGAATAAAGTGCAAAAACACCATATCCAACGAAAAAACCTCCTAAAGCATTGTCAAAAATTGAACCTATACCCGCTCCAAGAATAAAAAAAGATATCAAAATTAAAAATTGCATAAGTGTAAAATACCAATACTCACTTCTTCTGGCGCGTCCATTAAAGTTTGCATAGTTTTCAAAAACCACTTTTTTGTACCATTCAATCATAATTAATAAAATTAGTTAGTTTATGCCTACTCTTTGGATTTTCGGCTTCTCCTTTCAAAAAAATTTGTTAAAATTCAGAAACAATATTAACAAAAAATTATCTTAAAAACTAATTATCAAAAATTACTTTAAAGAAAAAACCTGTTATTCCAACGTCAATCGGAATAGCCGAAAACAGCACGTTTTTTACAAATCTTAAATTACTTTGAGTATACTTTTTTAATCTTATCCACAATAACCTGTGCGAGCCTTTCATGACTTTCAAATGTCCATCCCGCAATATGAGGTGTCAGCAAAACATTTTTAGCTTCCAGTAAATATTGAAATGCTTCGGGCGTATTTTTATCCTGAAAAAGGGTTTCAAAAGATAATTTTTCATATTCCAAAACATCCAAACCTGCTCCTAAAACCTTTTTTTGCTTCATTGCTTCAACTAAATCTGCTGTAACGATATTTTTACCGCGTGACGTGTTTATAATCCAAAATGGCTTTTCAAATGCATTTATAAAATCAGCGTTAACCATTTTATCTGTTTCCGGTGTCCAGGGAATATGCAAACTTAAAACATCGACCTTTTGTTGAAACTCTTCTAACGAAACTTGTCTGGCATTTTCGTTACCCACATTTTCTAAAATATCATAACATAAAACGTCAATATCAAAACCACGCAGTTTTTTGGCAAATGCATTTCCCATATTTCCGTAACCAATAATCCCAACCGTTTTGCCGTCAAGTTCATGGCCGCGATTGCTTTCGCGATTCCATTGTCCGGTTTTTATTTCGGCATCAGCCTGATTTAAATTATTGAATAATGACAAAATTACGCCAAGTGAATGTTCTGCAACAGCGTTGCGATTACCTTCCGGAGCGGCAATTAAGTGTATTCCTTTTGCTTCGGCATAGTCGCAATCGATGCTTTCTAAACCCGCGCCAACTCTGGCAATAAACTGTAAATTGACTGCCTTGTCAAGAAATGTTTTATCGATTTTAAAACGGCTGCGAATTACAATTCCGTTATAATCCTGAATTTTAGCTTCGATTTCTTCTTTAGAAGATTTAAAATCGGCATGATTCTCAAAACCTGCTTCTTCTAATTGTTCCCAAAGTATTGGGTTATTACTGTCGATATGTAGAATTTTAATGCTCATAAATTATAGAATTTAATAAGAAAACAAAGTAACAAAAAATAGCCTTTATTATTTTAAACAAATTCAATTCAAGAAGAAATGCTTAAATTCGCATAAAACGCATTATGAAAACAATTGGCCTGATTGGAGGAATGTCTTGGGAAAGCTCTTCGCTATATTATCAAATAATAAACCGAACCACTCAGGAAAAATTAGGAGGTGTTCATTCTGCAAAATGTATATTGTATTCTGTCGATTTTCACGAAATAGCATTATTGCAAAAAGAAGGAAATTGGAAAAAGCTGGGTCAATTAATGGTTGAAGCTGCACAAAATCTTGAAAAAGGTAGTGCCGATTTTATTGTTTTATGTACAAACACCATGCATAAGTTGTCTGATGAAATAGAAAAAAACACTTCAATTCCTCTTGTTCATATTGGCGATTCAACTGCAGAAAAAATTAAAGAAAAGAATTTTAAAAAAGTTGGTCTCCTTGGAACATCATTTACAATGGAACAGGATTTTTTTAAAGGCCGTTTGTTAGACAAACACCAAATTGAAACTATAATTCCTAACGAAAAACAAAGAGATGATATACATCGGATTATATATGAAGAATTAGTAAAAGGGATTATTAATAGTGAATCCAGAAATATCATTTTAGAAATAATATCCGACTTAATTGATCAAGGCGCAGAAGGAATTATATTGGGCTGTACAGAAATTGAACTGTTAATTACCAATGAATTTACTAATACCGAATTATTTAACACCGCTGAAATTCACGCCAAAAAAGCTGTTGAATTTGCCTTAAAATAAGATATGAAATTAACCAAAACTTTTAAAGCTTTTTTTGAAAACGAAAAATCAGGAGGCCTTTTATTGCTTTTTGTTACCATTATTTCGCTTTGTCTTGCCAATTCTTCTTTTCAAATGGAATACATTTCTTTGTGGGAAACAGATCTGGGTGGACACTCCATAACACATTGGATCAACGATGGTTTAATGACGATTTTCTTTTTACTGATTGGTTTAGAACTTGAGCGCGAAATTTATCACGGCGAATTATCGAGTATAAAAAATGCTTCGTTGCCCATTATGGCGGCATTTGGCGGCATGTTGGTTCCGGCTGCGATATTTTTGGCTTTAAATTACGGAACAAGTACTCAAAACGGAGCAGGAATTCCGATGGCGACAGACATCGCTTTTGCCATAGGAATATTATCGCTGTTAGGAAATAAAGTTCCGCCATCATTGAAAATATTCTTAACGGCGCTTGCCGTAATTGATGATTTAGGCGCTATTATTGTAATTGCTGTTTTTTACACTACTTCTATCGCTTTTTTAAACCTTGCTATTGCCTTAGGAATCTGGGTATTCTTATTTGTGTTGAACAGAATGAAAATCCATAATATAATTCCGTATTTAATTGGCGGAGTTGCGATGTGGTATTTCATGCTGAATTCTGGCGTTCATGCTACAATTACAGGAGTTATTTTGGCCTTTGTAATTCCGTTTGGAGATGGCAGCGAAAAATCAGTTTCATACAAATTGCAGCATTTTTTACACAAACCCGTCGCTTTTATAATATTGCCTCTGTTTGCTATAGCGAATACTTGTATTGCCATCGGATCTGATTGGCATGAAGGATTAAATCATCCAAATACTTTCGGAATAATTTTAGGACTTGTTATAGGTAAACCCCTGGGAATTTTGCTTTTCTCTTTTATTGGAGTAACTGCCGGTTATTGTGTTTTGCCAAAAAGATTAAAATGGACACATATTCTTGGCGCAGGAATGCTCGGCGGAATTGGTTTTACAATGTCAATCTTTATTACAATTCTCGCCTTTAAAGACCCGGAAGTTATTGTTTTTTCAAAAATTGCAATTCTGATTGCTTCTGCACTTTCCGGAATATTCGGTTTTATTTATCTGAAATATATCTTGTCTAAGAAAAAAGCTTAATTACGATGAAACCAGCATTTACGAACCTTTACATCTTTTTTTCCGCTTTACTAATTTCAGCTTGTTCCAATAAAAAAACAGAAACAGCAACGGACAAAAACATCTCTGGAGCTGAAGTTTCTCTTCAAACCAATAAAAATGAAGACTCAATCGAAGGGATTTACAAAACGGCTGAATGTGATATTTCTGTAGAAATAACAAAGACTAAAGAAGGATATGAATACTTTTTAAAAACAAATGCCCGCAAAGTAAAAGGGAAAGCGACTTTTTCTAAAAATGAATCGGGCGAAAAATATTTGGTTTTGGAAGGCATAAAATGGGATGAATACGAAGGGGATATTAGCGATCAGGAAGAAACTGATTCTGTTTCTGATTCAAAACCTGAACCTGAATTAGAAATCCCTGTAGGAATTAGTGCGGGTTATGCAAAAGATACGCTCAAGATTCAGAATTACGGGAATTCAATGAATTCTTATACCAAAATTTCTGAATGTGGATTGAAATATATTCAACTTATAAAAAAGTAAAATTTCAATTTTTTTAATAACCAAATTTCAATTTTACTTTAAATGAAAAGAATCAATCAAGTCCTTTTTTCATCAATAACACTTATCATTTTGCTTGTTGGGGTAATACTGTATAAAATAGAAACAGATGTTCCTCCAAATCTAGAATGCAGAATTCCAGTACCATTTTGCGGAACTCCCGGTTTAAATTTAACCGACAATCAAACAAAAGGAAAAGAAATCTATAATTCTAATTGTGCAGCTTGCCACAAACTAGACGCAAGAAGTACTGGACCAGCACTTCGAAACAAAGATTCACTGGTCTTTGTAAAATGGCTAATCGATAAAAATCACAACATTGACAGTACTAAACTTGATAAATTAGGAATAGATTATCACAGAACCATGTTTAAAGATTTTGTAAATGAAGAAAATCTTGCTTTACTGATAGATTATTGCTCAAGAACACGTTGTTATTAAATTTCAAAAACAAAAATTCCAATTAGAAATTGGAATTTGGAATTTGGAATTTTTAAATATTGCCATTTCTTTAAATCTAACCTTTAATCTGTTTTAGAGAAGTTTTGATTCCTTTTATCAAAGACGAACTAAAGCCATTATGTTCCATTTCGTTCAAACCTACGATTGTACAGCCCTGAGGCGTCGTTACACGATCGATTAATTGTTCCGGATGCACTTTCTCCTCTAATAACATTTTTGCGGCTCCTTTTACGGTTTGTGCCGCAATTGCCAAAGCTGTTTGAGAATCGAATCCTATTTCGATTCCTGCCTGCATTGAAGCTCGGATGTATCTTAACGCATAAGCTGTTCCACAAGCGCCTAAAACAGTTGCTGCGTCCATTAATTTTTCGTCGATAACCGGAGCCGTTCCTAAATCCTGAAACAAATCGACAATTGGCAAAGCTTTTTCTCTGTCTTTTTCCGGAAAAGAAATACACGTTGCTGATTCTCCAAATTGTGCTGCAATATTCGGCATAATTCGAATTACCGGATATTCATTATTTGTTTTGGATTGAAGCACATCTAAAGATAATCCGCTGACTGCAGAAGCAATCGTTTTTCCTTTGATTACTGGTAAAATTTCTGCTAAAACAATATCAACCTGATATGGTTTAATAGTTAAAATTACTATATCAGCTTCCTGAATATTGTGTTTATTATCGTTCGAAACCGTAATTCCGTATTCTGCTAAATATAAAATACTGGCCGTGTTTCTTCTAGTTACTGTAACCTGATTGTTTTTCGAGAATTTGGCAATTCCCAATGCAATAGAAACCCCAAGATTCCCTCCTCCAATTATATGTACTTTCATTTCTTATGTATTGGCTGGTTAATAGCATATTTCGATTTGCAAATTACATAGATTTTAAGGATCTTAAATCACTGTAATCTATTAATTTGTGGCAAAAATCTAAAATCCAAGAATCAATTTTGCTACTCCAAAGTAGAGCATAATTCCGAAAACGTCATTGGTTGTTGTGATAAACGGACCTGTCGCAATTGCGGGATCAATTTTATTTTTATGAAGGAAAAGCGGCACCAAAGTTCCTAAGGTCGCAGCGAATAGAATCACTACAATCATCGAAATCGAAATGGCAAACCCTACTAAATATTGCTGGTACATAATCGAATGATATCCTAACAAAAGCAATGAAATAATACTTCCTGAAATCATCGAAACGGTAATTTCTTTCGTAAAATAACCTCGGCTGAATTCTTTTAAAGTTCCATTTGCCAAACCTTGTACCACAATTGCAGAAGCCTGAACCCCAATATTTCCGGCTGTAGCCGAAAGCAATGGTACAAAAATGATTAATGTAGAATGTAGTTTAAAGATTTCTTCATTTCCTTTCAAGACAAAAGAGGCCACAATTTCGATTACCATTCCAATCAAAAGCCATGGTAAACGTGCTTTAGTTAACTCCAAAACACTGTCATTCGATTCAACGTCTTGTGTAATACCCGCCGCTAATTGATAATCTTTATCAGCTTCGTCCTTGATTACATCTAAGATATCATCGATGGTAATTCTTCCAACCAAACGTCCTAATTCATCCACAACCGGAATAGCCTCCAAATCGTATTTTTGCATGATACGCGCTACCTCAACATCTTCGGTATCAACGTTTACAAAATTTAATTTTCTGATATAAATATCCCCAATTTGTGTTTTGGTCGAAGTCGTCAATAAATCTTTCAATGATAATCTGCCTTTTAAGCGGTTTTCATCATCAACAACATAAATTGAATGTACACGCGAAACATTCTCCGCCTGAATACGCATTTCTTTTACGCATGTCAATACATTCCAGTTTTCATTGACTTTTACTAACTCTTTTCCCATTAAACCACCGGCAGAATTCTCGTCGTAACGCAACAAATCGACAATGTCTTTTGCGTGTTCGACGTCAAGCATCTCCGAGATTACTTCGGCTTTGATTTCCTGAGAAAGTTCCCCGATAATATCGGCTGCGTCATTGGTTTCAAGCTCATCAAGCTCTTCTGCAATTTCTTTAGGAGAAAGTCGGCTTAAGATGTTTTCACGCAAATCATCTTCTAGTTCCAGAAGAATTTCTGCTGTTTTATCACTATCTAAAACCCTGAAAATATAGGTTGCTTCGTCGAAATCCAGCTCATCCAGGATTTCGGCAATATCGGCGTGGTGCAAATCGTTTAATAAAACTTCAAGTTCTTTGTCGTTTTTATTTACAATATGCTCCTCTAATTGTTGGATTAATTCTTTGCTAACTTTGAACTCCATCGGCTTCTATTTTTTGAGTCAGTTCAATAAATTCTTCTACACTAAGTTGCTCAGGACGTTTATCAAAGATAGTGTCTAATCGCAAATCATCAGTTAAATTTAATGTTTTCAAACTGTTACGTAATGTTTTTCGTCTTTGCTGAAAAGCAGTTTTCACCACAGTAAAGAACAACTTTTCACCACATGGAAGACTATAATCTTCCTTTCGGGTCATTTTCATCACACCCGATTTCACCTTGGGCGGAGGAATAAAAACATTTTCGTCAACAGTAAACAAATACTCAGTAATATAGAAAGCCTGGGCTAAAACGGACAAGATTCCGTAAGCCTTTGAGCCTTTTTTCTCGCAAATTCGCTGTGCAACTTCTTTTTGAAACATTCCCGAAAACTCAGGAATCTGATCTCTAAACTCTAATGTTCTAAAAACAATCTGAGTCGAGATATTATATGGGAAGTTGCCAATTATAGCGAATTGTTTGTCTTTGTAAACCTCATTAATATTGTATTTCAGAAAATCCTGAGAGATAATCTGATCTTTTAATTTTGGATAATTTTCACCCAAATACGTCACAGATTCGGTATCGATCTCAATCACGTGCGTATTTATTGGTTTGTCAAGCAAATACTTAGTCAACACACCCATTCCCGGTCCTATTTCTAAAACCTCATCGTATCCTTTTAAGCTTAAAGTATCCGCAATTGCTTTTGCGATACTTTCGTCTTTTAAGAAGTGTTGTCCTAAATGTTTTTTAGCTTTTACTTTTTCCATTTTCTTTTTTAGATTCTTAGATTGTTAGACTTCTTAGATTGTTAAATTTTCAGTTAGTCTAAAAATCTAAGAAGTCTAATTATCTAAAATCTCTTTTTAATGTTCCGAAATAACCTCTAATTCCGTTTTGAAAGAAAGCATTTTATCAGCAAATAATCCTAAAGCTTCTCTGTGAAATTCAGGCTCGTCTTCGATGTAATACTGATCTAAAGTTTCTTTGCTATCTGTAACATATTGAACAGAATAGGTAATTCCGCCCATTTCTTCTTCAATTAGAACTTTTACAATTCTTGCTGATGAAAATTTGTTTGTAGCCAGAATTTCCGGTATGTGTTTTTCCTGCATCCATTTTAACCATTGGTCGTGAACGCTTTCGTGTATATTTGTGGTAACGTTGTAAATAATCATTTTTTTCTTGTTTAATCGTTTATTCGGTTAAACGTTTAACCGAATAAACGGTTCAACCAAACTATAAATTCTTGTCCCCTCTCAACTCGCGGTATTTTTTTCTGGCATCAACAAAGTAAATACTATCCTGATGGTTAAAAATTACCTTTTCATACAAAGGTTTTGCCTTTTCAATATCTTTTAATTCGTCGTTGTAAATTTCTGCCGAAAAAAACAGCGCTTCATCAACATAAATTCCGTCGCTATGATTGTCAATGATTTGCTGGTATTGGCTTAAAGCCGAATTATAATCTTTCAGACTTTCATAGATTCTACCTAAACGCAACATTGTTACAGCTTCTATTTCCTGTCCTTTAAAAGACTTTAATATATTCTGAAACTGCGTAATAGCCTCTTGTTTCTTATTCTGATAAATTAAAAAATCGCCTTTTGCAAATTGCTTTAACGCTGTTTGTGTCGAATCAGCAACCGTATTGTCATTTATCAATAAAAAATATTCAAGAGCGTCATTGGCTATCAATTGTGTACTTGCCGATTTTAATTCTTTAAATTGTTTTAAAGCCCATTCAAAATCGGTTTTAAAATAACTTGTTTTTGCCGCTTTCAGACTCGCTTCGTGCGACATGATATCATTTTTCAAATCCAATTGAATTTGCGAATAATAAATCAATGCCTGATTGAACTTTTCTTCCAAAAGCAAAATATCCGCCAATTCCATTTTAGCATCTGCTCTTTGATAATCATTTAAATTGAGTTCTAAAGCTCTTTTTAAAATCGTCTTGCCTTCTTCCGGTTTTTTCAGGTTAAAAGCCAGGAAATGCGCCTGAATTATTTGCAAAGATAAGGTAAATGGAGTTATATCATAAGTTGCAAGCAATTGTTGCAATTCCGTATTGATTAATGGATAATCTTTTTCCTGTGCATTTTTAATTTTAATTTCCATTAAATAGGCATTCGTCTGAACCAATAAATCTACATCTTTGGTATTTTGCAGAATAAAATTCAGTATTTCAGTTGCCGTTTCGTCATCATCTTCGTTCATGGCAAACTGACTCAAATTGACAATACTCATCAACGATTCCGGCTCACGCTTGTAAATGGCTTTTTCCTGAATAAATGCTTTTCCGAATTCTTTTTGCTGCACATAAAACCAACTCAAATAATGGTTCCAGAAAACGTCCTGATCTTTTTGTGTTCTCAGGATTAATGCTTTTCGCATCGCATCTTTAAAGGCAGTATTATCTGTTTCACCCTGCATAAAGCGGGATAATTGGGTTTGAATCAAATTTGAATTCTGTGGATTTTTATAGGATTCTGTCAACAAAAGATCAATCATCTGATCCGTTTTCCCTAACTGACCGTACAGCATCCCAATTTGAAAATTAAAATTGTAATTCGGCTGAACCTGCATTGCTGTTTCATAAGCTTTTAAAGCATATTCCAACAATACTTTTTTCTCGAATGAACTTCCAACTCCATAAACATCATTAGGATTTGTTTTGATTTTTTCGATTGCCTGATCGTAGTAACCTTTAGCTTTCAAATCATTCTTTTGAAGTTGATAATTATAACCTAACTCCACTAAAAAAACACCTTGTTTATAGCGATTGTATCTTTCCAGAATTAATTTTTGAGCCACATCAAATTGTTGCATTTGCTGATACGATTCGACTGTTCTTAAAAAATATTGGGTATTGGAAGGCGAACTGTTTAAAAGCTGCTCGTACGCTATTTTGGCTTTTTCAAAATCGCCTTTATCATAGTAATACTGAGCCAATTGCTCATTTTGAGATATTGCAAAAGTTGACCACAACAAAACGATATAGATAAAGATGTTTTTCATATTCAGTTTTTTTAGTCGCAGTCCCGGTTTTAAGTATTCAATCGCAGTATTCAGTCACAGTTTTAACTGAAAACTGAGACTGCGACTGTAAACTATTAAATTAATCTATAATATCAAATCCGCAATAAGGGCGTAAAACTTCTGGAATTACGATTCCTTCCGGCGTTTGGTAATTTTCTAAAATTCCGGCCAAAACTCTTGGCAAAGCCAATGAACTTCCGTTAAGTGTGTGTGCTAATTGGTTTTTCCCGTCTTTGTCTTTGAAACGTAATTTCAAGCGATTTGCCTGAAAAGTTTCGAAGTTAGAAACTGAACTAATTTCTAACCAGCGATCCTGTGCTGTAGAAAACACTTCAAAATCATAAGTCAAAGCCGAGGTGAAACCCATGTCACCTCCGCATAAGCGTAAAACTCGGTATGGCAATTTCAATTCTTTTAAAATATCTTTTACATGCTCAACCATTCCGTCAAGTGCTGCATAAGAATTATCAGGGTGTTCAACGCGTACGATTTCTACTTTGTCAAATTGGTGCAAACGGTTTAATCCGCGAACGTGCGCTCCGTATGAACCCGCTTCACGACGAAAACATGGCGTGTAAGCTGTATACAAAACTGGCAATTCAGTTTCGCTTAATAAAACATCTCTAAATAAATTCGTAACCGGAACCTCGGCAGTTGGAATCAAATATAAATCATCAATTGTTGAATGATACATTTGCCCTTCTTTATCCGGCAATTGTCCTGTTCCATAACCAGAAGCTTCGTTTACCAAATGCGGAACCTGAACTTCATTATATCCTGCAGCCGTATTTTTATCTAAAAAATAGTTGATCAAGGCACGTTGCAAACGAGCTCCTTTTCCTTTGTAAACCGGAAATCCTGCGCCCGTAATTTTTACACCCAATTCAAAATCGATGATGTCATATTTTTTTACCAATTCCCAGTGAGGCTGTGCGCCTTCATGCAAAACCGGAATATCACCTTCCTGAAAAACATTCAAATTGTCGTCCGGAGTTTTTCCTTCGGGAACAATATCCGCCGGAAGATTGGGTAACGTATATAATTTATTGGTTAATTCGACAGCCAAAGCTTCTGCTTTTTCGCCCAATTCTTTGCTTTTTTCTTTTAATGAAACGGTTTTTTCTTTTAAAATTGCGGCTTTAGATTTCTCACCCGCTTTCATTAATTCGCCTATATCTTTGGATAATTTATTAGATTCGGCTAAAGTATTGTCTAATTCTACTTGTGTTGCGCGACGGTTTTCGTCTAATTGCACCACTTCTTCCACAACGCTTTTAGCATCGATATTTCGTTTTGCTAAAGCCTTGATTACTTTTTCCTGATTCTCTCTAATAAATGCGATTTGTAACATAGCTTTGTGTTTATAACTAGTATTTTTATATAAAGGAAGCAAATTTAAGGAAATGTTTGCTAAGAATAAGACAAAGTTTAAGACGAAAAAGTTATTTTAAGTGTTATTCCGCGAAGATTCGCTAAGGTTTTGCAGAGATGCACGAAATTTTTCTCCGAAAAGAAATTTTTTCATTCCACAAAGATACGCGAAGGTTCCACAGAGATACACAAAGTTATTTTAAATAGTACTTCGTGAACCTCTGTGAATTCTCAGTGAGCCTCTGTAGAATTTACCCCAAAAAGAAAGATTTCGAAAAAAAAATAAAAGAATTAAGTAAATTGCAATTAAAAATTTACCATGATAAATATTGATCTTTTTATTGATGATTTCTCCGCTACTTTCAAAGATTCTTCCGCATCTGCACCATGGGAAATCACTAATGATCTTAAAAATACAATCGAAAAAATGATTTTAAATTTAAGTGATGATTTTGTAATCGAAAATAATATTGCCATTCATAAAACTGCGGTTATAGAAAACAATGTGACTATAAAATCTCCTGCTATTATTGGCAAAAATTGTCATGTTGGAGCCAATGCTTATTTTAGAGAAGGCGTTTATTTAGATAAATCCGTAAAAATTGGTCCGGGTTGCGAAATCAAAAACAGTATTATTTTTTCAGAAACCGCTGTGGCACATTTCAATTATATAGGAAATAGTATTATTGGCCGAAATATTAATTTTGAAGCCGGTTCAATAGCTGCAAACCACTATAATGAAAGAGCTGTTAAGAAAATATCAGTACTTTATAATTCGGAAATCATTGAAACCAACTCAGATAAATTTGGATCGCTAATTGGCGATAATTCCAGAATTGGCGCAAATGCTGTATTGTCTCCGGGAACAATATTAATTAAAAACTCAATTGTAAAAAGACTTGAATTAATTGAGCAGGTTGTAGTAAAATAATCTTCTTAAATTAAAAAACAAGGATTTAATAATTTTTACCACAGAGTTTCACAGAGAAATTTACCTAACAACTTTAAATAAAAACTTTGTGAAACTCTGTGTTAGAGAACCTAAGCTCTCTTAATCTCGTGCCCCACAAATTCCTCCAAAGTAGCAAACATATCATCTACCGAAAGCGCCTCAAAATCCGGGTGGCTTTTTAAGAAATTAGCATTTAATGTTATTAGATTTTCTTCTAATTCGTAAAAAGTATCATTATTCAACGAATCGCGAATTGGGTTTACGCCTTCTAATTTCCCTTTTAAGAATTTAGCCAATTTGACGCTGCTCATCAATTTGACTTTTTTGCCTTGCTGTTGGAACAATTCCAAGTGTTTTTCAGCACCAATTAATGCCAAACCTTCTTCGATAAGTTCGTTCAGTTCTTTGTTCCAACCTGATTTATGAACGAATTGAGCAAAATTTCCTTCAGTATATTGCGACCAGTAGTAATCGAGATAATAACTCATTAAAGCATCTTCGTGAATAAATTCGTCATCGACACCTTCTTCGCGCATTAAATTGATTACCGAAATATTGGAGTGAATCACATCCTGAAGATTTTCACTATTCATTGCCGTTTCAGAAACTATTATTCTACCGAATTCCTCCATTTTGATTTTTTATTTTGATGTTTTGAATTGCAAATTTCGATTAAATTAAAACAGAAAAGAAATACAATTATGATTAAATAGCATCAGATTCGTCACTATTCTTTTTTTCATTCATTTTTGCTACCAAAGCTTTTAATCGCAAGGCGCGTTCCTTCTTTTCTTCCTGAAGTTTAGCCTTTTTCTTATTTAGCAATTTAGTATGTAAGGCCTTATTTTTGGTATTCTTTTCCGGTCCTTTCGCCATGATTTATGTTCTTTACTTTGTTTTGCAAATTTCGGAGAAATAATGATATGAATGTGAATAATTTTTTGGACGTTTTCCGCCGCAGCGGACCGGGCTTTTCGCTAATTAAATCTTCTTATGAAAAATATACATTAGATTAATTGGCGCTTTATTTATTATTCCGATAATTTTAATTTTCACTGATTTTCAATCCTTTCCCACAGCAATAATACACAAGTAAAACAATTTCCAAACGCAACCTTTCACAAAAACAAACATCTGTTTACAAGGAGACTACAAGTATGAAACCAATTCTCATCACTTAAAACTAAAAACCATGAAACAGATTATTACCCTTTTTATTTTTTTATTTGTGTTTGCAGGCTGCGACAGCGATGAATCTGAAACTACAGATTTAGCGTTTTCACTAGTGCTTCAGGGCGATCATTTTAACGGAGATTACGGCAATAAGAAACAAAATCTCGTGATAAAAGATCAGACAACATGGAGTAATTTAATTTCAAAAATGAATCCATTTCCGGATACCAATTATTATTTTCCTGATGATGTAATTGATTTTGAAAAATATCAGGTAATTGCTGTTTTTGATCAAATACGCAACTATGGCGGCTATTCTATAGACATCACAAAAATTACAGAAAACAATAATCGTATACTTGTTACTGTCGGACAATTAAAACCCGGAGGCATTAATCCCGTAATAACGCAGCCGTATCACATTGTTAAAATACCTAAAAGCAATAAAAAAGTTGTCTTCCAACAAAACGAGTAATAAAACAAAAAACTCAATAATTTTAAATTTTTATTTTTATTATTTGTAGTACTTTTATAGAGTATAAAAGCGTTATTATTTTGCTACTATTTAAAAACCAACAACAATGGAAAACAGAACCACCTTACAATACTACGTTTTAGATGTATTCTCGAATAAAAGTTACAAGGGAAATCCGTTGTCGGTTGTTTTTACAAATGGTGATTTAGACTTAGAAGTTTATCAAAATATCTCGAAAGAATTTGGTTATTCTGAAACTTCGTTTGTTTATTATTCTACAAAGAAAAAAGCGTTAAAGGTTCGCTCCTTTACGCCAACAGGAATCGAAATTGATGGTGCAGGACACAACTTATTGGGTGCCGTTTGTGGTGCTTTACTTAAAAAAATGCCCATTTTTGAAGAGCAGAATGAAAGTGATCCGTTTGTGATCATGAAAAATTCACCAATACCTTTAACAGTAAGTTTCGACCCGGTTACACAATATCCAGTCGTACAGATGCATCAAAAATCGGCAGTAATTAAACAAGAAATCCCAACTTACAGAATTGCGGTGGCGCTTGGTTTAAAAATTGAAGATCTCGATGTAAATGCTTTTGTACCGACAATTGTTAAAACTGAAGTCGCCCATACGATGGTTCCCATAAAAAACAGTCAAATACTAAATAGCTGCATTCCAGACAACCAACTTTTAATAGAGATTTCAAAAGAATATAAATTTGAAGGATTTTATTGTTTCACTCCTGCTGATGAAAATCAGGAACATATCGTTGAAACAAGATTTTTTAACCCTATAATCGGAATAAATGAAGATCCCGCTACAGGAACGGCTGCCGGTCCTTTAATTGGTTTTTTAACTCAAAAAAAATTCACCAAATCAGACAAAGAATATAAAATTCTGCAGGGTGTAAAATTAAAACAGCCTTCTTTGATTGAAGTGATGAACCGTGAAGAAGATATTTTGGTTGGTGGTTCTTCGATAATTACGATGCGTGGAGAATTATATCTGTAATAATTTTAATGATCACATTTGAACAAGCAAAAAAAATTGTTTCAGACCGATTAGCCAATTCTAATTTTTCAGCTGACGATTCTTTTATTATTCTGGATCAGTTTACAATTGAAAAACCATACGCCTGGATTTTCAGCTATACTTCTAAACTTTATCATGAAACTAAAGATTTTCGATACGCGATTGCTGGAAATTCACCCATTATTATTGACAAACAAACCGGGAAACAAACCGAATACGGATCAGCATACAATTTTGAAAAAACGATTGAACTATACGAAGAAGAACACAGCGTTTGGAATTTAGTTGTAATTGAAAATAGTTGGCTTGACAACAATAAACTTCTGTCATTAAAAAATATAATGAACTTAAGTAATGATAAACTAATACAGCTTAAAAGAGATAATACGCTACCATTTGACAAAGGTTCTGAATCAAGACTTACCTTATTAAAAAAAGACTTGTCAGAAATAGGCATTGAAACTGAATTAAAATTATCCTGAAACATTTTGATATAAAAAAAGCTGCATTAATGCAGCTTTTTTTATCGAAATCAGAAACAGAATCTCTTAATTCGTTTTCATCGGTGGCAAATCAAACGCAACAGAATCGTGTTCGAAGTTATTGCGGTGTCCACCATCGCAAAATGGTTTGTTTGCTGATAATCCGCAACGGCAAAGTCCCAATGCAGCTCTTCCTTGTAAACCGTAAACAGTTCCTTCTGAATCCATGATTTCAAAATCACCTTCGATTTTTATAGATCCGTTTTTGTTAATGATAAGTTTTGTCTTGCTCATAAATTTGCTTTGTTTTTTTCATGGCAAAGGTTGCAAAATATATTTTGAAGGTTTTGCATGAAAGCATAATTTTTATAAGCTGAAAGGCTAGTTTAAATTGGTTCTATCTTAATGTGCTATAATTTTATAATGCAGAGTCGCAAAGATTACTTTTTTGCCACTAATTTCACTAATTAGATTCTACTTTATTTAAATAAAAATGCCCCCAAATAGTGTCTAACTTTTTGGGGGCAGTCTAATTAGGCGGTTTTTACTATTTAAAAAAGACTTAGAAGCTTAGTATCTTAGCCTCTCAGTATTTTATCTCTATAAATTCTCAAAAAAGTCATTTCCTTTATCATCTGTAATGATAAAAGCAGGAAAATCTTTAACAGTGATTTTACGAACAGCTTCCATTCCTAACTCTTCAAAATCAACAACTTCAACTTTCAGGATATTGTCTTGTGCTAAAATTGCCGCCGGACCTCCAATAGAACCCAGATAGAATCCGCCATATTTGTTGCAGGCATCTGTAACTTGTTTGGTACGGTTTCCTTTTGCCAGCATAATCATGCTTCCGCCATGTTTTTGGAATTCATCAACATAAACATCCATACGTCCTGCCGTAGTTGGTCCGAAACTTCCGGAAGCCATTCCTTCAGGAGTTTTTGCCGGTCCTGCGTAATAAACCGGGTGATTTTTAAAATATTCCGGCATTGGCTGACCCGCTTCTAAAAGTTCCATAATCTTTGCGTGCGCTATATCGCGGGCAACGATTACAGTTCCGTTTAATTTCAAACGTGTTTTGATAGGATATTGACTCAATTTAGCCAAAATATCAGCCATTGGCTGGTCAAGGTCAATTTCAACAGGAGCTTCTAAATGAGGAGCTGTTTCAGGTAAAAACTGCTTTGGATTTACTTCCAGCTGTTCCACATAAATTCCGTCTTTAGTAATTTTCCCTTTGATGTTTCTGTCAGCAGAACAGGAAACCCCCAATCCAACCGGACAAGATGCCGCGTGACGAGGCAAACGAATTACGCGAACATCATGTGTGAAATATTTTCCTCCAAACTGAGCGCCAATAGCACTTTCCTGGCAAATTTTCTGTACGCGCTGTTCCCATTCGTGATCGCGAAAAGCCTGACCAGACATATTCCCTGTAGTTGGAAGATTGTCATAATATCCTGCAGATGCTTTTTTAACGGCACTTAGGTTCGCTTCCGCAGAAGTTCCGCCAATCACCAAAGCCAAATGATATGGAGGACAAGCAGAAGTTCCTAAATCTTTGATTTTGGTACGAATGAACGCATCCAGAGATTTTTCGTTTAATAACGATTTTGTCTGTTGATATAAGTATGTTTTGTTAGCAGATCCACCGCCTTTTGCCATAAATAAAAACTCATAAGATGTTCCTTTTTTAGCATAAATATCAATTTGTGCCGGAAGATTCGATCCTGAATTTTTCTCTTCAAACATCGAAATCGGAACAATTTGAGAATATCTTAAATTACGTTTTTGGTACGTATTGAAAATTCCTCTGCTTAACCATTCTGCATCATCAACACCAGTAAAAATGCTTTCACCTTTTTTGGCCATTACAATTGCGGTTCCGGTATCCTGACAGCTCGGCAATTGTCCTTCGGCAGCCACAGAAGCGTTTTGAAGTAAATTGTAAGCCACAAAACGATCATTATCTGTCGCTTCAGGGTCGTCAAGAATGTTTCTTAATTTTTGCAAATGCGACGTTCTCAACATGAACGAAACATCTGTCAAGGCTTCTTCAGCCAATAATTCTAATCCTTTCGGATCAACAGTAAGAACTTCACGTTCTCCAAACTTTTCAACTTTCACAAAATCTGAAGTGATTTTGCGGTATTGCGTATCATCCTTTAAAATAGGATAAGGATCCTGGTATATAAAATCAATCATTTCTTTGTTTTTGACAAAGTTAAAAATTATTTACCTAAGAAAGAATTTGAATAAGACCCCTTTTAAGACTTTATTTAGTATTGTGAAATTCATTGAAAGGCATCTTTTTCTCGAAGTAATTCTTGTCTTTCACAGAAAGGATCTGCGTTTTCCAATGATTTCCGCTTAAGCGAAAAACAATCGAATCTGAATAAGTAACTATTCCTATTTCGTCATTATCATCTGTAGGTTCAAATGAAACTCTCTTGCAGTAAAATGGTTCAGAATCTTTTTCGCTTGGAGTTACAAATTCAACCCAGCTTCCCCAACCGCTATCTGTCATAGAATCCCATTGATAAACCAATTGTAAATCTTTGTTTTTTAAATGATACAGATAATTGTTTTGTGAATAACCACAGGCAGGATATCCAAATGAAATTTGAATAAAGGAAGTGTTTTTGTTTGCAGCCGTTGCCAAACCATAATCAGCTCCCCATTCTGATCCTTTTTGATAACCTTCGATTGTTATTTTTGAAGATGCTTTTTTCTCTTTATTTTCATAAAAATCCAATCTGTATTTTACGGTCACAATACTGTCCTTATCTGCTTTTTGATCTAATAAATTAGCGAGAACATAATTGCCCGCAGCATTTTCTTCTCCGTTAGAAATCGGAATTGTATCTGTTTTTAAGAACTTTTCTTCAGCTGCAATTGCAACTTCTGGTTTGTTTTCCGAAGTACTATTTTTGGTTTGAATTTTCGAAACTGGTTTTGGTTTTTGGCAGCTTATCAAAAGAAATATAAAGAAAATGTATTGTGGTTTCATTTGGTTTAAGTTTAAGTGGGTTTGTAATTATATTGGTAATTGTAGGGATATCCATTTTTGTTTTAAACTGGACTGAAGTCCAGCTCTACAAAATAAATCATTCCTCCGGAATTTTACATTCTTTGATAAAAGAGCTATAGGCTTCGATCCATGTTTTTACGGCTATCCCTGTTTATTTTAAACTGGACTGAAGTCCAGCTCTACGAAATAAATCATTCCTCCGGAATTTTACAATCTTTGAGAAAAGAGCTACAGGCATCGATCCATGTTTGTACAGTATATATCGCATTTTAAAATGGAGTTAAGTCTACAGAATAAATCATTATTGCAGAAATTTTACAATCTTTGAGAAAAGAGCCGTAGGCCTCGACCCATATTGTAGGGCTGGACTTCAGTCCAGTTAGAATATAAATATTTTAAAGTCGGATCTAATTCGTTTATCATATATTCAAATTATCAAATTTTCAAAAATATATTTTTCATCAAATGGGATTTTAAATTTGTCTAAAAAAGATAAATATTCGTCGTTAAAACTTTGTTTTTTGTGATGGTCTTCTTGATTTTCAATGTATTTATAAACTACATCAATATGTGACTGACTATACGAAAATACACCATAACCTTCCTGCCATTCAAATTTTGATTTTGTTAAGTTGTGATCGTTAATATATTTTGATGACTTTCCTTTTACAATTCTCATTAATTCAGAAATTGAAACAGTAGGTTTCAAACCTATTAAACAATGAACATGATCTTCAACACCATTTACAATTATAGTTTTACAACCTGTTTCATTTATTAAGTTGCCAATAACGGCGAGTATTTTTGATTTGCATTTGTTGGTTATAACCGCTTCTCTATATTTCACGGCAAAAACTACCTGAATATATACTTGATGATATGTGTTTGACATTTTGTATTTTTTACAACTTTTAAATTTGTCGTAATTATACAAAATATCTTACAAAAAATACACGAATTCTTGTTAAACTGGACTAAAGTCCAGCTCTACAATATGGATCATTACTCTGGAATTTTACTTCTTTGAGAAGAGAGCCGTAGGCCTCCATACTGGATTATTCCTCTTGAATTTTACATTCTTTGAGAAAGAGCCGTAGGCGTCTACCAATATTGTAGGGTTGGACTTTAGTCCAGTTTACCAATTATTGCATTTTTAAAAAAACCAGCTAGCCACAAAAATTGCCGTAATCACACAAATTACATCAACCAATAACATCGTTCCTAAGGCGTAACGAGTGTTTTTTATATTAACCGAACCAAAGTAAACCGCAATTACATAAAAAGTACTTTCAGCACTACATTGAAAAATACTGCTCAATCTTCCCGTTAAGGAATCTGCACCAAAAGTATTCATAGAGTCGATCAAAAATCCTCGAGATCCAGCAGAACTAAAAGGTCTTAGCATTGCAACCGGCAAGGCATCGGTAATTTGTTTGTTTACACCCATATTCGAAAAAATGAAGGCGATCCAGTCACTGATAATTTCAAATAAGCCACTATTTCTGAACAGAGAAATGGCCACTAACATTCCCAGAACATAAGGAAAAATAGTAACACCGGTTTTAACACCATTGTTTGCTCCAACTACGAATGCATCAAAAACTGTCGTTTCTGCTTCCCTAAATTTCTTTTCATGAATAAATGAAAAAACCAGCGTAAAAACTATTATCACTAGTAAAATCAATGCAGACAGATTTGTAGTGAAAAAATTTTTTCCTATCAAATCCAAATGATTTACGTACATCAATAATCCAATAATAGCCGCAATTAAGACCATTAATGAAACAACTAAAGAAGCACTTTTGAAATTGATTTTTTGTTTGATTCCCACAATTAAAAAAGCGGCAATTGTACCAATAAACGAAGTAATAATACACGGAAGCATAACATCGGCTGGATTACTGGCACCTGCAGCTGCACGGTAGCCAATAATAGAAGTCGCAATTAGGGTTAAACCAGAAGCATGCAGACACATAAACATAATCTGCGCGTCACTTGCTCTGTCTTTATCTGGGTTTATTTCTTGTAAACTTTCCATTGCTTTAAGACCAAACGGAGTTGCAGCCGAATCTAAACCTAAGAAATTAGCGGCAAAGTTTAAAGTCATATACGAGATAGAAGGGTGATTTTTTGGAATACTCGGAAACACTTTTACAAAAACCGGACTCAATCCTTTCGCTAATTTCCCTGATGCTCCTGAAATAATCAAAAGTTCCATTAATCCACAGAAAAAGGCCAGATAAGCAATAAGCGGTAAAATCAAATCGACCAAAGTACTTTTACAGGTTGGCAATAAACCATCAGATTTTTGAACACCGCTGTAAATTTTTACCGTTTTGTTTTTATAAACGTAAGTCGTGTCGGCATTAAGTGTATCACGATTAATAATCATGGTTTGATCCGGTGCTGTTTTAATGCTGTCTTTTATGAAAGCAGGAAGCTGTTCAGCATATTTTTCTGAAACCAGAATCGGATCGTCTTTTTTTCCATTCAAAACATAATCAATAGTATAAGTATTGGCTGTAAACAAACTCACAATAATGAAGATAATCGACGAAATAAAAATGGTTAACCAAAATCTACTTAATACCATAACGCTGTTTTTTTTGTAAATGTAATTATTTCGAGATAATATGCACAAAGATTTTAGTGTCGAAACCGGAAGAATTTATTAGAAAAGGCAGTGATTTAGTAAAAAATCGATTTATTCAATAACAATTTTGGTTCCCAGATATTTTTCAAAAGTTCGAATTCCTTCAAACAAAATTTCCTTTTCATGCTTTTCTGTTTCATTAAAAAATTCTGTTTTAATTTTAACGTGATCTTTTTTAATGGTTCTTTTCCATGTTCCGATGACTTTGCTGTTTTCTAAAATAATGGGTTTAAAGATGCCGTTATTGGTAAAAACCTTCGATTGATGTTCAAATAAAATAGAAGCTTCTCTAGTTTTATAAGAAATTAAAAGCTCATCAAAAGCAGGAAGAAAGTGTATATTTTGGTTTAAATAATCTTGATTATTGTTTTGATTTACAAACCAATATGTTTGATCATCAATTACAGCTGAATTTAATTGCAACTCTATTGCGTTAATGATATTCTTGCAGATTGTAGGCGAAAAACCAGACCACCACGAAAAATCTAGCAAAGTTGCAGGACCATGGCTTTCAAAATAACGTTTGGCTAATTTTGCCAGACCTTCTTCTTTTGTTAATTTGGTTTTTGGTTTAGAAACACGTTCTCTAAGCAAAGCATAAGTCATTTGTTTACCTTTCATTTTTCCGTTACAAACCAAACCGTCCAATTCTGCATTCATCATTATGGCAGCGCTTAAAAAATCCTGGCCTGAACTTTTTTTGACATCAAGTTCCTGCATAATTTCTTCTCGCGTTAAATGATTATTACCGGATAACATTTTTTCAATTGCAGCATTAACTTTATCCAGCTTTTGAATATCATAACCGTACTTTTTGACAGATGAAATAACAATCTTTTTGACTTGTGGACCCGAAACGTCCAGCATCCAATAAATATCATCGGCAGAAACAAAATGCCAGGTTGGTCGTAAAATATGTGTCCGAATAATTTTGGCTGAATTTATAGCTTCTTCAATTTCTTTTTCAGAAGAATCACAACGAGAACCAATCCCCCATTTTGCCATCGCATAATCCTGAGCCTGCATCGCACCCAAATGATGGACAATTTCCTGAGGAGAATTTTTATTTTCTCCCAGAAGCTTTTGAGAAGCAAGCCTGTGGTGTGATATTTCCTGAAACCTCATTTTCTAAATCTTTAAACTTTGTACCAATGTGACTTTGCAGATTTGATCCTTAAAAATCAAACATGAATAATTTCATCATCAATTAATAGATCTTCACGACGCAAACGCAGGAAAATCTGTGCTACGGCAATTGTATCTTTTTCGCAATACGTTACAATTCGGTCAATATCTTTTTCGACATAAAAAACATTTGCGACCTGGCTTCCGTCGATATCGCCTTTTGGAGATGGAATACCGAGAATCTTGGTCAATAATTTTAAAGAAGTGAAATGTTTGTAATCGCCAAACTTCCATAATTCTAAAGTATCCAAATGCGGAATCTCCCAAGGTTTTTTTCCAAATAAATTCAGCTTATCAGGAATCGCAATTTGATTGATAATCATTCGGCGCGCCAAAAATGGAATATCAAATTCTTTGGCATTATGTCCGCACAATAAATGTTGTGGCTGATTAAAGTGATTGCTCAGCAAATTATTAAAATCCTTGAGAATCTTCTTTTCATCGCCAAAAAACGATGTTACGCGAAAATTCCGAATATCGCCTTTAATCGTAAAATACCCAACCGAAATACAAATGATTTTTCCGAATTCTGCCCAAATACCGGCGCGGTTATAGAACTCTTCGGGAGTAAAATCGTCTTTTCGCTGATATTGCGTTTTCAAATCCCAGAGCGATTGCATTTCTTCGTCAAGCAAATTGAAGTTTTCTTCTTCCGGAACGGTTTCTATATCCAGAAATAATATGTTGTTGAGGTTTATTTTTTCAATCATGTTTTGTAGCCACGAATTTCATTAATTCTTTGTGTATATAAATGTATGTAAATTATTTAAATAAGATATAACTTACTTTATTGTATTGAGATTTGTAACGAACTAAAATTAATCATCGATTAATAAAATGAAATTCGTGGCTAAACCTAAAATAAACTTTGTTGCGTACTTGGGTTTTCGTGTTCTAAAAGCCATTTCTTGCGCGACAAACCTCCGGCGTAACCCGTTAAAGATCCATTTGTACCGATAACACGATGGCATGGAACTACAATCCAAAGCGGATTTTTACCATTTGCAGATGCAACTGCACGAATCGCTTTTATATCTCCCAGTTTTTTGGTTTGATCCATATAACTAATGGTTTTTCCGTACGGAATTTCTAATAAAGCTTTCCACACTTTTTGCTGAAATTCAGTTCCTTTTGGATTTAGTTTGAAATCGAAATCGGTTCTTTTCTTTTCGAAATATTCTTCTAATTGAGAAACGGCTTCTTTTAAAACTTCCGGAATTTCTGCAGAAACCTCATCTGTGCCAACATCTGAAACGGAAATTACAGAAACACCGTCTTCATCTCCAACAATTTTGGTGATTCCTAAAGGCGAATTTATATAAGCTGTTTCCATGTTTTTTTTACCGCTAAGGCGCTAAGGTTTATTGCAAAGTTCGCAAAGTTTTTGTTTTAAACCATATAAGTCATATAAGAAATTTGAGTTTGGCGACTTTAATCTTAGGATCGAAAAAGTTTACGCAAAGTACGCAAAGCTTCAATTTCTTATATTATCGTTTAATAGTTATCCATCTTAAACTGGTAGTTTAAACTACTTTCAATTTTTTCGCTTGAAATAGTCTTTTTTATATTTGATTTTTCACTACTAAACTTAGGTAGAACTAAATCCTGCTCTTTTGCTTTTTGAGTGTAATATTCCTCTCTTGTGTGATGAAATGGCGCAACGGCATTTAAAACTTCATTCCATTTTGACTGATTAATGATTTCTTCAATAATGTTGATGCAATCATTTTGGTGAATTAAATTTACCGGCGCATCAGGGTTTTCAAGGTTCTCTTTTCCTGCCAAAAATTTTACCGGATGACGATCTTCGCCAATTAATCCGCCAAAACGTAAAATTGTGGTTTCGAAGTTTTCGTTTTTCTGCAATATTTCTTCTGCCAAAAGCAATTGTTTGCCGCTTTCTGTTTCGGGATTTGGAATCGTTTCTTCAGTTACCAAATCATCTTCATCTCCATAAACAGAAGTCGAACTTATAAAAAGCACTTTTTTTACTGTTGATTTTTCGATAAACGGAATTAAGGTTTGAATTTTCTCGACAAAAATTTTTCGCTGAGAATCTGAAGAATCAGAATTTGTTCCTCGCAATTTTGGCGGAATATCAATAATTAAAATTTCGCTTTCTGCTAAAAATGGATTAATGCTTTCTGAAATACTTTCGCTTTCAAGCTCAATCAAAAATGGATTTATACCAGCATCTTTCAAAATCTGAAGTTTATTTTCAGAAGTTGTTGATCCGTTTACATAATATCGCTTTTTGGCGATTAGGCTTTTCGCCAAAGGCAATCCCAGCCATCCACAGCCTAAAATACTTATTTGAATCATTTTTTTGAAGGTTCAGGGTTGCAAAGCTCCAAAGTTACAAAGGTTTTATTCAATATGATGGATTGAAATCCGTTGGTAACCAATATTGTGACTTCGAGACTTTGCGAGATTAAAATTTACAAATCTAAAAAGAAACAGATTTTTTCTTTTCCGTTCGCGCCAATACGGTTGTAGAATTTTATGGCTCTTTCGTTAAATTGAGGAGTTCGCCACTGCATGTTTATGCAGTTTTTCTCTTTCCCAATTTCTTTCAGTTTATTGATCAAAACTTCGCCAATTCCGTAATTTCTCGCTTGTTCTTCCAGATATAAACAATCCATGTGAATAATTCCCGCAGCATCCCAGGTGGAGTACATAAAATTATACGTTACGTAACCCATAATTCCATTTTCTGTGGAAACCACTAAACAAAAATGCTTTGGTTCTTCGGCAAATAAAATCTTTTTTAAACCTGCTTCTTTTCCTTCCAAAGTATAATCGGCTTTTTCATATTCAGCATGTTTTTTGGCAGAGAATGACCAATTTGGGTAAGTCTGAGATTTCGCAATTTCTTATTGTATATTCCATTGAAGGTTGATTTCGGTTTGTAAAAAGGCGATAAAATGGTGAAAATAATCTGGATATTGTTCATTTTCCCGAATGGCGATAAAATGCTTTCTCTTTAAACCGTTTTTGCCAATTTTTATCGCTTTTACCGGATTATTTTTCAAATAAGGCAACAACGCCCATTTTGCCATCGACATAACGCCCATATCGGCTTTTACCATTTCCAGGGAAGCTTCGGTCAAAGGTATCGCAGTAATTTTCTTCGGAGTAACTTTGGCTGGAGCTAAAACAAACTGATGAATCGTTACGGTTTCCATTGGGAGAGAATGAATCAGTAAATGTTCGTTGACAAAATCTTCTGCAACGACGTATTTTTTATTCGCCCAGGCGTGATTTTCAGAAACAGCCATTACTACTTCATCCTGAAAAAGTTCAAGATATTTAATATTGTTATCATTGATCTGATCGCTGATGATGGCAATATCAATCGTATTATCTAATAATTTTTGTAACGGGATATGTGTTGCTTCGGTCACAATTTTCAATTCTACATTGGGATATAAAAGGTGAAATTGCTTTAAAACACGTGGCAGCCAGTGATAACTTGAAAAACATTCGGTACTAATTCTGATTTCGCCGTGTTCGCCAAAAACCATTTGTTTGATCTGTGTTTCAGTTTGTGCGAGTTTGTCCAGAATTTCATTGGCAAGTTCGTAGATTTTTTCGCCGGCTTTGGTTAGAACCAGTTTTTTATTCATTCTCAAAAAAATGGCCGTACCCAACTGATATTCTGCTTCTTTAAGCTGATGGCTCAACGCCGATTGCGTTAAATGCAGTTTGTCGATGGCTTTTGTAATGCTGCCTTCTTCAACAATTGCTTTTATTAATCGTAAATGACGTATTTCCATCTTTTGAGAATTTAGAATACAAAGGAACAAAATTTTAGAATGGCTTTTCTATGAAAAAAAGTAATCGAATTGATGAATTCTTTTCGTTTTTATGGCTTCTGATGTTCAACTACTTTTGAAAAAACTAAATCATTAAAAACTAAAAAAATGGAAGCACAAATTAAACATTATGAAAACAAACTAGCCTTCGAAATGGATCCTTCTGATTTGTTTGATGCCTTTAACAACGGTGAAAAAGTAATCGCAATCGATGCCAGAAAAGCTTTTGGATATGAAGCAGAACATATTCCGACAGCGATTAATATTCCGCATCGTGAAATGACAGTTGAGAATACAAAGCATTTAGATAAAGACATTTTGTATGTAACGTATTGCGACGGAATTGGCTGCAATGCATCAACCAGAGGAGCATTAAATATGGCAAAATTGGGGTTTAAAGTAAAAGAACTAATTGGCGGAATAGACTGGTGGAAATTTGACGGTTATGCCACCGAAGGAACAAATGCCATAAAAGGCGGATTGAAAATTGAATGTGCCTGTTAAATAAAAAAAGGGCAAACTTTTAATTAAAGTTTGCCCTTTAAATAGGATCAATTGTCTTTATTCCGGTTTTACAATGGGTTTTAATAAAGTGTCTTTTACAACTGTAGCGCTGTCTTTTACAGGTGCAGCTTCTATTGGGGTACTTACAGTTTCAGTAAATCTTTTTATTTTTTGCTGAATCAAAATGGCATCATTTAAAACAAAAGGCGTTGGCATCATCCAGTCGCTTCTTGGTTTTACTTTCAATAAAGGATTTGTCATTAAATCGAAGGAACTTTCGATCAAATCCATATCAAAAATAGAGGATTTATTGATGTTAAAATCCAATACAAGGGATTCATTTCCTACTACATAGTAACAGAGAATTTTTACGTCGTCTCGTTCTAAACGATTGGTTTTTTCGCCTGAAGTTGAAACACCATTTGCTTTAAAGTTATAAAACGTCATTTTAGGATTTGCATAAATGTCGTAGCGATTGACTTTTCGATTTGGCGTAATTTTTATTTTTAAATATCTTTTGTTTCCTATTACGCTATCTTTTAAAAATGCTATAGTTGGTTTTGGAACTGCTATTTTTGGTGCAATTGCGCTGTATGTAAATGTTGAATTGTATTTGCTGGCAATTGGCAGACTATTTAAGCCCACCGCTTTTTGATTCGTATTTCCTAAATAGGTTCTAGTCCAGTCGTCGAGGTTTGTATCATAAGTGGTCCAAATGGCTGAATCTGTATTTGCATTATAAACATACAATAAACTGTTTGATTTTGCTTTTCCGTATTCGTAACCGGAATTATAACCGGCATAAATAAAGAAACAAATTGATATTACAAAAAAGAAAACCGTCCAGGCTCCTTTTCTAAAGAAAGAACCAAATACCGGAAGCAATAATCCGAAAAGTAAAACAGTAAGAACAGCACTTCCGTAAAGGATTTTTAAACCTAAACCTACTGGGAACATTATAATAAACGGTGCTATAATGGCCAATGCCGGAATTCCGAATAATAGATTTAAACCTAAACTATAATGTTGTGTGATAACAAATATTCCGAATAAAAGAATGCCGAAATAAACCGGAATAATAAGAAAACCTGCGCCTGTTAAACTATTGGCTAAAAATAAATTAATAATTATCCAAAGCAACAAAGGTGCAACAAAGTGGTTCATCGTAATTTTTGCTTCCGAAAAATGATGATAGAAAGCAAAGCAAATGGCAATGCTTAACGTTACAAATGCGCCAATATAAGCGTGACCGTTGTATGTAAACCCATTTAGTAAATCTGAATATTGAGGATATGCTTCCAAAATTATTTTCCATCCCAATAAAGTCACTAACCCTGAAATGATCAGCGAACCTAACAAAGGCACAAAACCTCTGAAAATTTCTCTAAAGGTGATGACGCGTTTTACTTTTCCGATAAAAATAAAAAGAATCAGCAATCCTAAAGCAATAACAGACATTGGAAAAACCCATGAAAATGGATAATTAATGAATCCGAAAGGAACACTAAAATAGACGTTGTCTTGTGTGGTTTGAGTAGAGTTTAAATCAATATTTGAAAAGTATTTAAGTAACGGCATCAAGTAAGTTCCCTGATGCGATAAAGTTGTTTTGTTTAAATGCTGAATGTCATCTTGTTGCGTGTGGTAATTATAATGCCCGTCGATAAAAGCAAAATTAAAACCCTGGATATTTCCCTGTTCTCTAAAAACAGTTAGATCGGTATCATTTGGCAGCATTTTATAAATACTGTACATGAGCGAGTTTGAAACAGGATATTTTGTTTTTGCATTCGAAAATTCTTTAACTAAAGCTGCGTTTCCTTTGTTGGTTTCCATCAGCATATAACTTGGTCCTGAAGAACCTCGGGCTTCGAAATTTAAAACCAAACCAACATCTTTTGCCCACGGATGCTGATTAACAAAAAGTGCAGCGCCGTTTAAACCTAATTCTTCGGCATCTGAAAAAAGAATTATGACGTCGTTTTTTTGTGGATGTTTTGAGTATAAAAATGCTCGGACTCCTTCAAGAATAGTGGCAACTCCGGATGCATCATCACTTGCGCCTTTCGAAAAAGAATGCGGGGCACTGTCATAATGGGAAAGTAATAAAAGTGCTTTTGAGTTATTTGTTCCCTTGATACGTGCCAGAATATTTTTGGATTTTACCAAAAGACCTTTGTCATTTAGTGTAAATCCTTCCTGAATTTCGGTTTCTAATCCTATTCGGTTCAATTCTAATTTAAGATAATTAGCAACAAGTTCATGATTCGTCGAACCAACATAATGAGGTTTTTGAGCAATAATTCTAACCTGATTGAAAGCTCTTTCGGTAGAAAATTCGGCAAGGGCTTCTTCGTTTTTTGAAACCCATTGTGGCATCATTGTGGCGTATATAATACCTAAAATTGCTAAAACGCATACAAAAGCAAGTATCGAAGTCGGGTTTTTTTTCATATTAAATATATACTAAATTTCTTTTTTAACGAGCATAAAATAATCATTGTCCAAAGAGCGATATCCCTGGTCATACAGGAAATAATAGGTATTTCCGGTTTTGGTCTGCAAAATATTGGTAAAGAAATCAAAATCAAAACCCTTATTAATCATTTTATCTCTTGTTGCCTTTGATTTTCCTTCTGTGTTTAGCTCCGACAAAATACGGTAATTTTTACGTAATTTGTTGTTTACATTTCGCATGAAATTAGTACTGTCTTTATTTATCTTGTTATTATAAGCATTCCGGCAGCTATCTGAGCAAAATTTCTTGTCTTCACGGCCTACAATTTTCTCTGAACATTCAAGGCAGGCTTTCATTGCTCCAGTTTTTTAATTTCATATAAATCATGTCTTCTGTCTTTTAATATTCTTACGCTGCCATGCTCATGAAGATGTTTCAGTAAATTTAAATCGACATCAACAATCAACGTCATTTCTGTATTTGGAGTCGCTTCAGCTTTTACTCCGTTACTTGGAAAAGCAAAATCTGAAGGTGTAAAAACAGATGCCTGCGCATACTGAATATCCATATTATTTACTTTTGGCAAATTACCCACACAGCCGGCAATTGCAACATAACATTCATTTTCGATGGCACGCGCCTGTGAGCAATGTTTTACGCGTGTATAAGCGTTTTGAGTATCGGTTAAAAACGGAACAAACAAAATATTCATTCCTTCATTGGCCATAATTCGGGAAAGTTCAGGAAATTCAACATCATAGCAAATCAAAATTCCAATTTTACCGCAATCAGTATCGAAGGTTTTAAACTCAGATCCGCCTTTCATTCCCCAATGTTGAACTTCATTTGGCGTAACGTGAATTTTGGTATACATTTCTGAGGTTCCGTCTCTTTTGCATAAAAAGCCAACATTATATAGATTTCCATTATCCAGATAAGGCATACTCCCGGTAATGATATTAATGTTGTACGAAATGGCAAATTCCTGAAAACGCTTTCTTATGGGATCAGAATAACGGGCCAATTCGCGAATGGCTTCTGCTTCAGACAAATGATTGTAATCGGCCATTAAAGGCGCAATGAAAAGTTCCGGAAACAAAGCAAAATCGGCCCCGTAACCGGAAACTACATCGATAAAAAATTCTGATTGCTCAAAAAACTCTTCCAAATTACTGAGCTGACGCATTTGCCATTGAATTAATCCCAAACGAATTACGCTTTTTTCGAGATTAATCAGTTTTGGGCTTTCATCATAATAAACATTATTCCATTCTAAAAGAACCGCGAATTCCTTTGATTCTTCGTCGCCTTCCAGATAATTTTTGATGATTCGCAAAACGTGAAAATCGTTACTTAACTGAAACGAAAGGACAGGATCGTGCAATTCTTTGTGTTTTACTTTATCGATATAAACCTTTGGTGTAAATTTTTTGGCGTGTTGACTATAATTCGGAATTCTTCCTGCAAAAACAATAGCTTTTAAGTTTAATTGTTCACAAAGTTCTTTTCGCGCGTCATATAATCGACGGCCTAAACGCAAACCGCGATAATGTGGGTGGATAAAAACGTCTATACCGTAGAGAATTTCCCCATCTGGATTATGTGTCGAAAAAGTATAGTCGCCAATGATTTGTTTATAATTGTGTCTTTTATCAACTAGTTTTTCATCGACGATTAAGGATAGTGCAGAACCTACAACTATTCCGTCGACTAATATAACTAATTGTCCTTCAGGAAAAATAGAGAGTAATTTTTTTATATCGTTAGATCTCCAGTATGAATTGGCCATTTCAGGATAGGATTCTACCATCGAATTTTTCAATTGTGTGTAGTCGTCTAATTCTAAATTTCGCAATTCAACTTTATTGATTTGTGCTTGCATATAGTAAGATTTAGGCTAAATATACAAAAACATTTCCATTTACAAACGCTTACAAATAGTTACAACCGAAAGTAAATACTTCGTAACCGAATAAATTTTGCAGGCCGTCACATCTTTGCACCGTTGAATTTGATAAACGAATTCTTTTATATGAACATTTAAATATTACACGCCATGAATGCAATGAAAAACAGAGTACAATTGATTGGGAATGTAGGAAACGATCCGGAAATTAAAACATTAGAAAACGGAAGAAAGTTAGCCCACGTAACGATTGCAACAAACGACAAATACACAAACGATAAAGGCGAAAAAGTTGAGCAAACCGAATGGCATCGTGTTACGGCCTGGGGAAAAACCGCCGAAATCATTGAAAGGTATGTTGTAAAAGGTAAAGAAGTGGCGATTGAAGGAAAGCTAACGCACAGAAGTTATGACAAAAATGGAGAAAAGCGCTATGTGACTGAAGTTGTTGTAAGTGAAATTTTATTGCTGAGTAAATAACGTTTAGCAAATTCAATATTCAACCCGACAAGTTTTTAAACCTGTCGGGTTTATCGCGTATAACTATAAAATCGAAGCTCCGTTTATATCCGTTGTAAGCACTTCGCTCATATAGTCGAAAAAAGGGCGCATGTTTTTACATGTTTCTAAAGCCTGTTCTAAAAATAGCGGACTCAATACTTCATCATCATTAAAGCGCTTTATGATTAAAAACTGCTTATAACGTAGTAAATCAATGGCTTCATGATTGGCATCAAAACCTTTTGGAGAAGTTTTAAGCTGTTCGCCTTGTAAAGTTCCAAAAGTACTAACAAAGGTTTTTGATTTTAATATTTTTCGAAATGGTTCGGCATCGTGGGCAAACTCACTCCTTACTCGTTTTAAATCCGCAGCATTTGGACCCCAAAATCCGCCGGCAAAAAAACTGTTTCCTTTCTCGAGATGAAAATAATAACCGCCGCGTCTTTCTTTTGTTGCGCGTGTAAAACTGCCGCCCCAAAAAGTTTTAAAAGGAGTTTTATCTTTAGCGAAACGAATATCACGATAAATTCTATAAACGCTTTTTTTACCTGAAGCAGTTTCCAAAACATCGGTTTTAGAAAGTTCCTCAAGCAAAGCACCGGCAAAAGTTTCGATATGGTTTAATTCGATTAAATATTGTGGTTTATTTGCCTCAAACCAGGGTTTATTATTGTTTTGTTTAAGCTGCTGTAAAAAATCAAGACTTGATTTAGGTATAGTAATCTGGTTTTTCATAATTAAATTTTGAGACTTTAAGATGACTGCAATTTAAAACTAAAAACCCACCAATTGGTGGGTTTTGTATATTATAGTTAAGCAGTTTTTTTGAATAAGTCAAACATCGGACAACGTGAGCAGCGTTTGTTTTCGCTTTTTTTGTATTTCTCACAACAAGAGGATTTGCAGTTTTCCAACTTTTTAAGCTTCTCAAGGATATCTTTATTCTTCTTTTTCTTTTTATCCTTTTTCTTGTCCTTATCTTTTTCTTTCTTGCCCAATTTTCTCTGTATTATTAAACAGAGGCAAATATAAAAGAATAAAAGTTATTTTTAAGTATTCTAAATAAACTTTAACTTTTTTATTTTGGGTTAATAGCGATTGAGCTTGTAACCGTTAATTGCTGAATATCACGATCAAACAAGTAAAGTCCGCCTTTATCATCACCAATTAAGTTGATTTTATCTAAAATAGATTTAGCCGTAGCTTCTTCTTCAATTTGTTCTGCTACGTACCATTGCAAGAAATTGTGAGTTGCATAATCTTTTTCTTCAAAAGTGATGTGTACCAATTCGTTGATAGATTCTGAAACAAAAATTTCATGATTATAAAGCGCTTCAAACATTTCTTTAAAAGTAGAATAAGAAGTTTTAGGTGCTTTTAGGTCTGTAATTTGCGCATGCCCGCCACGTTCGTTAACGTATTTTACCAGTTTTAACATGTGAGCACGCTCTTCGTCTGATTGGGTGTACATAAATTGAGCGATTCCTTCTAATCCGTGTACTTCAGCCCAACAAGCCATAGAAAGGTAGGTTTGCGAAGATTCTGCCTCTATGCGAATTTGCTTGTTTAAAGCTGTTTCAATATTTTTTGATAGCATAATATGTGTCTTTTTGGTAAAGTTAAAAAAAATAATCCAAACCGTTTTTTTCAAAGCATGAAACAAAAGACATTTGGATTAATTCTCAATAAACTTAAGGCTTTTTTAAAGGAAAAGGTCGCGAAAAAACAGCTTTGTTTATAATTGGATTTGTGATTTCCGGCTCAGTGAATCCATCGGTAAATTTGCGCATAACATATTGTTTGGTGCCAAAATCATAATATCCTAAAACGTAGTAATTCTTAAATTTGAATATATTTTGAAATGCCGCTTTTTTCTGAAGACTTAAAAAATAATAAATGTTATCTATTGCTAAAGGCTGCTGTTCATCTTTTATAAACTCCAGATTATCATTTAGAGTCGTTTCAAAATAAACACTTTCTGTATGATCCATTGATGCAAAGTCATTCATATAAAATTGATAATAATCTTCTGTTTTGGGAGTTCCACCGATAGTTAAAAAAGTGTTTTGTCTGTTTTTAAAAGCCGATAAACCAATATCTAAGAAAACTAAACGGTTTAAGAACTGACTCGTTTTTTTTAACTCTGTTGGTTGTCGACCGTCGTATTGAAGCAATAAGGGAGAAGTTTTAAATTTGATCGTGTCATTTTTCAAAACTTTAATATCCTTTAATGTCTGGCCTGAATTATAATCTTTTATTTCAATTGAAATCCCATACTTACTACCACTTATCTGATATAGTTTGTTATCACTGAAAAATGAATTACTTATTTTGTTTGAATTATCAAGAACTGGTTGAGTAAAGGATTTTTCGCTTACAGTATGATTTTCTATATCGAGATCAAATACCTGTGTTTTTTTAGGATTATGATCTAATGTTAAAATCAGATGATTATTAATCAGGTAAGCTTTGCTTATTTTGGTGCTTTTATCGAAAGGAGTAAAAGCATCAGTATCTATTTTTTCTATCGGATTTTCTTCGATAATTTTATTAAAAGTAACCAATTGCGTATTTTTATTCTGAAAGACGAAAGAAGAAAAGTCAAACTCTTTTTCTTCCAGAACGCCGTTTTTGAAGATATATAAAGCTAAAGCCTGCTCTTCTTTATCTTTTGAAAGAATGTAAAAAGTATTCTTTTCCTGAAAATAATCTACAATATATTGGGTCGAAAACGGAAAGCTAAACTTTAGCAATTTAAAAGTTTTAGTCTCCAAATAATATTTTCCTATTATTATATCTTTAGAATTTTGAGATGCCCAATATAAAATAGGGTTTCCGTCTTCTCCAAAACTATAACCTATTAACAATCTGTTTTCCAGATTTGTTCTGGGAAAAACAAATTGATCGTTTAGAAATACAGCATTGTTGTATTTTAAAATTGTTATATTCTCACTGTTGCATGCAAAAACAAATATCTCGTGGGTTTCTGTATTCTCAACATTTAAAACCTGATTGTACTCATCTGTTTTTTTAAAGTCTAAAGGAAAAGAAGCCAATACCGTTTGACCAAACAGAACTGATTTAGAGATTAATAGCGATAGAAGTAAAAGTTTTTTCATGAATTTTAGTGAGACAAAAATCATTCCAATTTAATTGGTTGTTTTGGGATTTCTCTCTATAAAGTTTTAGAACGATGTATAAAGATAAATCAATTATGATAATTTTGAACATAAAAAAAGCCCTAAAGAAAATTTCTTTAGGGCGTAAATATTTTTTCTGAAAGAATTATTTCACTTTGAAAGTAACTCTTCTTGCCAATCTTCTTGCTTCTTCGGAATCTTTTTGGATCGAAGTATCAGCACCTTGAGCAACAACATTTAATCTTGAAGAAGCAATACCCGCTTTTTCTAAAATAGTTTTAACGTTATTAGCTCTTAAATTTGATAGTTTATCATTGTATTCTGAACTACCAACCTGATCAGCATATCCTAGAATATCAAGAGAAGCTGAAGGATTTTTTCTTAAATAAGTCAAAACAACATCGATCGCAGCAGTTGAATTTTCGATAGGAGTCGCTTTATTAAAGTCAAAATAAACGCTGTAATATTTAGCATTAATCATTTCTCTAATAAGATCTTTATCAGCTACAACAGGAGTGCTTACTTGTTTTTCAACAGTAACCTGTTTTTCCGGCATTTTCTTAACTAAATTTTCAAGTTCTGCAATTTTAGCTTCTAATGCAGAAGAATCAAAATCTTGTGTTAATACGGTCCAGTCAGCATGTTTTGTGTTTTTACCTAAGTAAACATTCAATCCAACAGTTCCATTAAAAAGTACTCCCGAAAATCCTCTGTTATTTGTTCTTCCGGCACCATCAAAATTAACATCCTGGAAAGCATCAAAAATTGTAGTTACATCACCGGTTAAGGATATTCTGTCTGTCAATCTAATTTGTCCTGTCAAACCAGCGATCAAATTACCCATTCTGTCCTTAACATGAAAATCACTGTTTTCTAATTGAGCTACGCCAAAACCTGCGTGTCCTAATAAACCAATAGTTTTAGTCCATGTTTCGAAATTCATAATGCGCCCTAAATTGGCTACACCCTGTAAATCAACTCTGTAATATTTTGAATCAAAATCTAAAGATTTGTCCTCTTGGCTTGTTAAACTGTTATACCCAAAATCAGCTTTCAAACCAAATTTGTTGTTCAGCATATATCTTACCCCTAAATCAGCCGTAAATGGACTCACTCTTGTTGAGTAATAATTGTTTGAGGTAAGTGTACGCGATGGTTTATTAAAACCGCCCGCCAATTCTACAGACCATTTGTTGTAGTCATTTGTAGAGATCTTTTCTTTATCTGTTTGCGCGTGCAGATTACTTAAACCCAGCGAAATAGCCAGGATAGTTACAATTTTTTTCATTGTTATTTGAGATTTTAAATTTTTCCCAAACAAACAATTATTAATACTGATTTTAAACTATTAAAAGCCAGAAGTATGACAAAATAAGGTTATTTTCCGTCGTGCTAAATATTCATTATCTCCTGAAAATAATCTACAAACTGACTTAGATGCAAACCATCCATTAAACCGTGATGCACATGAACAGACATTGCAAGTGTTTTCTTTCCTGATTCTGAAGTGATCATTTTTCCAAAAGAAATTTTAGGGCAGCTGTCCGGATAAGTATAACTTCTTGCGTGTGAAAGTGACGTAAAGTTCAACCACGGAATTGCCGAGAAATGTATGACATTATCATCATCAAACGATCTTGTAAAAAGTCCGGTTGTGTTTTGAATGCGTTCAATTTCTTCTAAAACATTTTGTTTGAAAACATCAAAATCGGGATTATATTCAATTAATGAAAATCCAAAAGTGCCATCTTCACGCCCAATAGTTGCCGAAGCATCAACACGATCGTTAATGTAGATTTTGCCTTCGAAAATTCTATATCTGAAATTTTCAATTGCATTTACAGCAACTAAGGTTTTATGCAGATAAAAAATGAAGAAGGAACTTTTTAGGTTTTTTGCGGTTTGATATGCTTTTGTACAATCAATTTCGACGGTAGCGCCAAAAAAAGGTTCTTCCATTCGGCTGAAATGTGCAAAATGCTCCTTTCTGTTCCAGTTATCGAGATCTAAAAGTGTTTTCATTATTGTAAATTATGGAGCACTTCAGAAATTTTTTCGAAAGAACTAAAATGTTCGTGCTCTACTTTGTGATTAATTTTTTCGTGTTCCCAAGTAGTATGAAATGGAATATGGACGGCATAACCGCCAATTTCCAAAACCGGCAATACATCTGATTTTAATGAATTTCCGATCATTAAAAATTCATTAGATTGAATATCTAAACGACCTAGCAATTTCTCGTAATCTATAGTTTGCTTGTCTGACATTACTTCGATATGGTGAAAATAATGCCCTAAACCAGAGCGGTGCAATTTACTGTGCTGATCTTTTAAATCACCTTTTGTGGCAACAACCAATTTGTATTTTCCGTGTAAGGCCTGCAAAGTTTCTTCGATTCCGTCCAGCAACTCAATTGGTTTTTCGAGTAATTCTTTTCCGTATTGAATGATTTTTTGGATTACTTCAACCGGAATTGTATTGTTTGAAATATTCATCGCTGCTTCAATCATCGAAAGAATATAACCCTTGATTCCGTAACCGTATAAAGGCAAATTGGCGATTTCGATTTTAAACAATTCCTGCGAAATACCTTGGTGCGAAAGATAATCTTCCATCAAAGCACAAAACTTATGTTCGGTTTCCTGAAAATAAGGTTCATTAACAAACAAGGTATCATCAGCATCAAATGCGATTACTTTTAAATTGGGTATTTTGCTTTTATGTAACATAGATTTTTTTGTTTCAAGTTTTGTTTCAAGTTTCAAGTTTTTGCCACGGATTGCACTAATTTTCTCGAATTTTTTTTGACACTGATTTAAAGATTTTCTTTGAAATATCTGCGTCGATTTGCTTAAATCTGCAAAATCTGCGTGAAATTTTTTTTAACCACAAATTGCACAAATTTTTACAAATTTCCTTTTTAATATCTGCGTCGATCTGCAAATTCTGCATGAAATTTTTTCCCCACTGCTAAAATTAATCTGCGTCAATCCGTCCAAATCCGTGTCATCCGTGTGCTAATTCTCAATCCTAATCTTTAGATAATAGTTTTTTTAACGAAATAGTCTTGTCATAAAAAGTAATTCTGATTCCGAAAAGTAAAATTATTCCGCCGAAAACCATTTGTAAAGTTATTTGTTCTTCTAAAAACAACCAAGCTAATATTGAAGTTATTACAGCCTGACTTAATAAACTCAATGAAACTCTGGTAGCACGCATGTGTTGCGTCGCGTAACTGATCGAAAGCCAGGCGCACAATTGGCAAATTACTGCTTGTAAAACCAATACAAACCAACCCGTGTTTGAGAATCCAGTAAACGGTTCATTTAAAACGAAGCATAGTATTCCTAAATAAACGCTTGACGCCAATAAACTAATCGTCATGAACGACAAAACATCAACTTGAGAAAGTACATTTTTGCTGACCAAAAGATAAATAGAATATAAAATTCCGGATAAAACGGCAAACAGAAAAGCCTGATCGAAATTCAATTCCATAAAAAAGCCAAAGCCAACCAAAGTGATCATTCCGAATAATGAAACGGCGGTTCCAATCCAGAAATTTGTTGCGGGTCTCACTTTCAAAAAGAAGAATGAACCAATCCCAACCCAAAGTGGAGATAAATTTGTCAGCAACGAAGCCTGAGTCGCACTTGAATCCTGAATGGCGATATTCCAAACAGCAACATCTGAGGCAAAAAGAATTCCGCAAAGAGCAGCCAAAAGCAGGAACTTTGTATTCGGAATCTTAAAGCTTTTTGTCAAAATCACATAAGGCAAAAGCAAAGTCACAGCAAAAAACATTCGGTAAAAAGCCGAAATTAATCCCGGAGCCAGTTTCAGTTTTACCAATATCGGGAAGATGGAAATACAAAGTATTCCGCATATTAAGGCTAATCTTGGTTTGGTGAGTTTCATTTTTTCTTCGTTTTTAAAATCAAAAAGCGTGAATCAATTAATGTCTTAATCGATCCACGCCATTTTATAGTAGTATAAACTTTAGTTTACCGTTTCGCCATTAGGTGCATCAGCATCCGGATTGATAAACACCAATTTTCCTTCTGCATTTGTAGTCATTAAAATCATTCCCTGACTTTCGACACCACGTAAAGCTCTAGGCGCTAAATTGGCTAATACAGAAACACGTTTTCCTATAATTTCTTCTGGAGAAAAGCTTTCAGCAATTCCAGAAACGATGGTACGAACGTCAATTCCTGTGTCCACTTTAAGAACCAAAAGCTTGTTTGCTTTTGGCATTTTTTCTGCTTCCAGAATAGTTCCAACACGAATGTCCATTTTAGCGAAATCCTCAAACTGAATTAACTCTTTCTGTGGTTCCGGTTGCTTGCTTTCTGCAAGATTGGCTGTTTTTGTAGCTTCCAATTTATCTATTTGTTTTTGTATTTCTTCGTCTTCTATTTTAGCAAAAAGCAATTCAGCTTCGCCAATTTTATGTCCTGCGGGAATTAAATCTGAATTTTCAGCAATATCATTCCAACCAAGTACTTTATCAATAATAATGTCTTTTGCATCACGATTTTTCTCTTTAAGAAATTTACTAAATCCTTCAAAATGTTCTTTAAGATCACTTAAATTCAGGATTTTTGAAAGTTTAGCCGATGTAAAAGGTAAAAACGGTTCAGCCAAAACGCTCAAAGCTGTAGCAATTTGCAACGCCACATACATTTGCGTTTTTACTCGCTCCGGATTGTCTTTCATGACCTTCCAAGGCTCTTCGTCGGCAAGATATTTATTTCCTAAACGGGCAACATTCATTAATTCACCCAAAGCTTCACGGAATCTGTAACGCTCCACTGAACTAGAAATGACAGCCGGATAGGCTTTTAATTCGGCTAACGTTTGTTCGTCAACTTCTGAAAACTCATTTGGTGTCGGAATAACGCCTTCGTAATATTTATTGGTTAAAACCACAACACGGTTAATGAAATTTCCGAAAATAGCAACCAATTCGTTGTTGTTTCTTGCCTGGAAATCTTTCCACGTAAAATCGTTATCCTTAGTTTCTGGAGCGTTTGAAGTTAATGCATAACGCAAAACGTCTTGTTTCTCCTGAAATTCTTCTAAATATTCATGTAACCAAACCGCCCAGTTTTTAGAAGTCGAAAGTTTGTTTCCTTCCAAATTCAAAAACTCATTTGCCGGAACGTTGTCTGGTAAAATATAGCTTCCTTCGGCTTTTAACATTGCAGGGAAAATGATACAGTGAAAAACGATATTGTCTTTCCCGATAAAGTGAACCAGTTTGGTTTCTTCATCTTTCCAGTACGGTTCCCAATCTTTCCCTTCGCGCGCTGCCCATTCTTTCGTAGACGAAATGTATCCGATAGGAGCATCAAACCAAACGTATAATTTTTTTCCTTCAGCACCTTCAACCGGAACATCAATTCCCCAATCTAGGTCACGCGTTACGGCACGAGGTTCTAATCCGCCGTCAACCCAGGATTTAACTTGTCCGTAAACATTCTGTTTCCAGTCGTTTTTATGTCCGACTAAAATCCACTCTGTTAGGAAATCAGTGTATCTGTCTAAAGGTAAAAACCAGTGTTTCGTTGATTTTAAAATGGGAGTTTCTCCGGTAATTGTCGATTTCGGATTAATCAAATCAGTTGCATTCAAAGTCGATCCGCATTTTTCGCACTGATCACCATAAGCTTCCGGATTGTCACATTTCGGGCAAGTTCCCACTACAAAACGATCCGCTAAAAACTGATCTGCTTTTGCATCGTACAATTGCTCTGTAACTTCTTCAATAAAATCACCTTTATCATACAAAGTCCTGAAGAATTCCTGAGCCGTATCATGATGAATTTTAGCCGAAGTACGAGAATAATTATCAAACGAAATTCCGAAATCAGCAAATGATTTTCTGATAATTCCGTCGTATTTATCAATAACTTCTTGTGGCGTAACTCCTTCTTTTTTTGCTTTCATCGAAATTGCAACACCATGTTCATCGCTTCCGCAGATAAATGCAACGTCTTTTCCTTGCAAACGTAAGTATCTCGAATAAATATCTGCAGGCACGTAAACCCCCGCCAAATGGCCAATATGAATAGGTCCGTTGGTGTAAGGCAAAGCTGCCGTAATAGTATATCTCTTTGGATTTTGTATCATAACTCAATTTTATTGAGTGCAAAAATAAGCAATAGAATTGAGATTTTGTTATTACGCGGAGATTCGCGGAGATTTTCGCAAAGATTCAGTGAGTTTTTTTTAACATTATTTGAGAACTTATGCTTTAAGCGCTTTTATCTTCTGCTTCAAAAGCTATAAAATGTGATAATTCTCCTTTTAAATTAAAAACAGGCGATCCGTTGATTTTACATTTATAAATACGACCATTTTTTTTATAATTTTCAATGGTTTTCTCGAATGGAACCTGCAGTTTAATAGCTTCTCTAATTTCTTTCAAAGCAACATTACAGGTTTTGGGTCCCTGAAACATTTTTGGTGTTTTTCCAAGAATTTCATCTTCGGTATAACCAGTCATTCTTTTTATTCCTGTTGAAACAAAAACAATTTTCATATTTAAATCTGTAACTACAATCACTTCATCTTTAATTCGCTCGTGAATATTTAAATGCTTTTCATTCCAGTTAAACTTACTCGATATTTCATTTACTTTTTTTAAATCGGCAAAATTGGCTTTCAGTTCATTTATATATTCATAATGAAAATCCCATGCTAAAATAGGAACCGAATTACGGCTAAGAATTTCATCAGAATTATCTCTTTTCATTTTAAATGATTTAATTGTGCTTAAGTTTTATAAAGGTAAAATGAAAATCTTTAATATAATTACGGAAATCCTCAATTAGCAGAATAATATGTTAAAAAGCAAATTTCAACTGAACAACAACTGCCTTTTTTTCCTCGGTATTTAAATTGCTTAAGGAAATTCCGAGTAATCGAACCGAATCTTTCATACGCTCCTGATACAATAATTCTTCTACGGTTTCGAGAATCAGGCTTTTATCTGAAATAAAGTAGGGCAAAGTTTTGCTTCGGGTTTGTTGTGTAAAGTCGCTGTATTTTATTTTAAGGGTCACGGTTTTTCCTGAAATATTGTGTTTTTTTAATCTCTTTTCTAATGAAGTCGCAATTCTTTCTAATTGCTCTAACATGAATATCTCAGAAGATAAATTAACATCAAAAGTATGTTCTGCTGCGACAGACTTGGTAATGCGTGAAGGTTTAACTTCGCTGTTATGAATTCCGCGTACTACATTATAATAAAAAGCGCCTGATTTTCCGAAATGTTTTTCCAGAAATTCTACCGATTTTGTTTTTAAATCTGCGCCGGTAAAAATTCCCAATTGATACATTTTTTCGGTGGTTACTTTTCCAACACCATAAAACTTACGAATTGGTAATTCTTCCAAAAAAGGTATAATTTCATCCGGATTAACTGTTTTTTGTCCGTTTGGTTTGTTGATGTCACTGGCAATTTTGGCTACAAATTTATTTACCGAAATTCCTGCCGAAGCCGTAAGTCCAACTTCATTTAAAATTCTTGATCGGATTTCCTGCGCCAATAAACTCGCACTTGGATTTCCTTTTTTATTTTGGGTTACATCGAGGTAAGCTTCGTCAAGCGAAAGCGGCTCAACTAAATCTGTATAGTCATGAAAGATTGCATGGATTTTACCGGATATTTCTTTATAGCGATCAAAACGAGGACGTACAAAAATGATTTCGGGACAATATTTTTTTGCCAAAACGCCACTGATGGCACTTCGGACACCAAATTTCCTGGCTTCGTAACTTGCTGCCGCGACTACTCCTCTATTCTCTGAACCACCAACAGCAATGGCTTTTCCGCGTAAAGCAGGATTATCCATTTGCTCTACCGAAGCATAAAAAGCATCCATATCAATATGGATAATTTTTCTATATGCAGGCGTTTCAGACATTTTACAAATTTAAAAAGGAAAAACAATAAAGAAGTACTCAAAGTAGTTATAAATAGTATCAATTTTTAAAGATTCTCAACTAAACGATCTCAAACAAATCATTTTCTTTATTTTTGTATCTTATTCGAAATAAAATAAAATGCGAACATTTGTTATAGGCGACATACACGGAGGATTACTCGCACTTGAGCAGGTGTTGAAAAAAGCCAATGTTACAGAAAAAGATACCCTTATATTTTTAGGCGATTATGTTGATGGCTGGAGTCAATCTGCAGATGTAATCGAATATTTGATTGATCTGAAAAGCAAACAAAACTGTATTTGTATTAGAGGAAATCACGATCAACTGGCACTGGACTGGCTGGAAAACCGCAATGAAGAATTTGATGAGGAAATGTGGTATAAACATGGCGGAAAAGCTACTGTTGAAGGATATGCCAAACTTTCTGAAGAAAAAAAGAAAACTCATATTGCTTTTTTTGAAGCTCTACAGGATTATTATCTTGACGATCAAAATAGATTATTTGTTCATGCCGGTTTTACCAATTTAAATGGTGTGGTATGGGAATATTTTCCAAAATTATTTTACTGGGACAGAACACTTTGGGAATCAGCACTTTCATTAGACCCAAATTTAAAACCCGATGATTTATTCTATCCAAAGCGTTTTACAATTTACAAAGAGATTTATATTGGCCATACGCCTGTAACGAGAATTGGTCAAACAGTTCCAATAAATAAAGCTTGTGTCTGGAATGTTGATACCGGAGCTGCCTTTAAAGGCCCTCTGACAATTATGAACGTAGATACCAAGGAATTCTGGCAAAGCGATCCGTTAAACGAATTGTATTTTAATGAAAAAGGTAGGAATTAATCTGTAAAAAACTAAATTTGCATTCCAATAATTAATATTTAAGTTTATGAAAAAAGTTATTACACTATTGTTTTTAGTATCATTCGGATTCACTCATGCTCAAAAAGCTTTCTCAGGAAAAGGAGATATGAAAGTTAATGTTGGTGCTAATCTTCAGGATGGTGGTTCAGGAATCCAGGGATCTATTGATTTCGGTTTAGGAGAAAATTTCTCATTTGGATTTGTTACAACTTATTTACTGGGAGTAGATAATTTCTCAGGAGTTTACAACAATAACCCAACTCCATATTATGATTACAAACCAGAATTTCAAGATCGTTTTGATGCTAAAGCAAGAATTAATGCTAATTTAAGCAGCGTAATTGGAGTTGAACAATTGGATGTTTATCCAGGTTTAAGTTTAGGTTTACACAATTTTGGCGGACACGTTGGTGGTCGTTACTTTTTTACTGACGGATTTGGTGTTTTTACAGAAATCGGATTCCCAATTGCTAAATATGGTAATGACAATGACGTATTTGACCATTTAAACAATCAGGCAACTTTTAGCTTAGGAGCTTCTTTTAATTTATAAGATTT